>Ga0209382_10000681_pt1 | contig 55376 bp, 52 predicted proteins | sample SoiMetdeltSBSDD5_FD_187599 | JGI IMG/M metagenome (GOLD analysis project Ga0209382, IMG submission 187599) | Bulk soil microbial communities from a Populus tree surrounding site in Tennessee, USA - Soil MetaG P. deltoides SBSDD5 (SPAdes) (version 2) | ecosystem: Environmental > Terrestrial >...
GGGGGAAGTCGTGAGCGCCTACACCGCACTCAGCCGCTCGGGGCGCTGGTAGTGCTCTGATGCGGCCCCTCCCCCCGAACGAGTGCGCCATCAAAGGCCACGCCTGGCCCCCCTGCGACACCTGCCACGGCCGAGGAAAGGTCTCGGACTCGGACACCTGGCAGCCCTGCCCCGACTGCGCGACCCTGCCCGAGATCGTCTGCGGGCGCTGCGGCTGCCGCCGCCTCCTGACGTCGGACGGCAGCTATCGCTACGAGTACCAGGAGCGCCCGCCCCGCCGTGAATGCCCGGGGTCGGGCCAAAGGCCGGGTCGGTTCGACCCGCTGGGCAAGTGCCCTCGGTGCACGTTCACCTACGACGCCATCGGCAGCAACTTCTTGATCACGCCATCGCACTGGATCGAGGAATGACTCCCGATCACCGCGTGGGTCGCGGGCGGCGGTCGTGTGTTCGAGGCCGAGGTGGCCACCCTTAGTACCACCAACACGCGTTCGCTACCGTGCGGGGATGTCTCCCCAACTCCAATGAACCGCTGGTTCGCCCAACCTCTTCTCGGCTATCGAAGGGGCGCACCCGAGTAGCCTCCGGGCCATGTCGAAGAAGACGGCCAAGCGTCGGGCCAAGGCCCGCCGCAAGAAGGCCAACCACCGGCGCAAGCCCAACGCCCGCTGATCCGGGGCTGCCGGCGGTCTCGGGCGAGGCGGGTAGTCAAGGCATGCCTGGAGCGAGCCTGACCACGAACACGTCGGGTGCGCCATTCGTGTCGTCGCGCATGAGGTTTGTGGCCGCGGAGACGAACGCGACCGACGATCCGTCTCCGCTCACCGCCGGCCAGTAACTGTCACCGTCGCCCTCGCGCAGCTCCGGACCCATGCTGACCCGTTGCAGCAGACACGGGGCTTTGGCGCGCCACACGAAGATGTCGCTGTGACCATTGGTGTCGTGGGGCACGAGATTGTCGCTGCCGGACTGGAACGCCACGACGTCCCCGTTGTCGGTGATCGACGCCCATGCGTAATCCGGTGTCGGCGCGGCATCCCCGCACCCTGACTGGGCGACCCGATGGACCGCTCCGGTCACGAGGTCCTTGTGCACGATGTGGTACGGCGGCTCTCTCTGCCACACCACCGCGGCGGTGCCGTCACCGCTGAGCCGACCGTCGAGATCTCCCGACAGGATCGAAGGACTGATCGTGACCGGACGGGTGACTCCGGCGACCGTGTCGCGCACGAAGAGCTGTTGCCGGGTATCGCTGCTGCCCGGGACGACGCCGGCGAACGTGGCAGCGAACGCCACCAGGCGGCCGTCGTCGCTGATCGACATCGGCACGGCGAACGCCCGGGCGATCTCCCCGTCGGTCCGGCGCGAGACCACCGTCGTGTCAAGCGTCCCGCGATCCTGGACGCAGACACCGACCGGTATCTCGTCTCCGGGCTGCGGGTGACACCAGAACACGATGTGCGACCCGTCGCGGTCGAGCAGTCCGAAGCCTCCCGCGGGCAGCTGGAGGTGTTCGGGTATCCCGATCTGTTCCAGCTCGCCGGTCACGCGGTCCTTCACATAGGTCGACGTGCCGACAGTTCCGGGCGGTGGTGGCACCACGGAGCCGAACGAGCACCAATGCCAGGCGACGTAGCGGCCATCGCCGCTCACATACGGGGCGAACGTGCCGCAACCGCCCTGCCCGCCAGCGGGGCTCACGGACATCAGCCGGGTCTCCCGCCGGAGGAGGTCGCGGGCGTAGATGTCCCACGTGCCGTCGTGGTCTTCTGCCGTTAGGAAGTCCGAGGTTGGAAACGCAACCACAGTGCCCTCGTCGCTGATCGCAGGCGGATCGTGGACGCCGGTGCCAATCACGCCATGTCCCGGCTCCGGCACGTTCACCAACACAGGACGGCACGCCACCAACGCAAGGAGTCCCCCCGCAACAAGCCCCCGGCGCACGACGACAGCGCGCATCGGTCTCGATCATAAGCACGGACACCGGGACCCCCCAGAGCGCAGCCAACAGGTAGGTGCGGGCGATCCGCCGGCCGCTGCTTCTCCAGGACGGGCAACGCCCCAATCCGGAGGGATCCCACGCAGCGCCGCCGCACCGGGCAAGCTCGACAGGATGAGGGCGGGCGTGTGGTGGCTCCTCGGCATCGTGGTAGTGCTGGGCGCGGCCTCCAGCCGGTCGTCCAGCCGGGGCGGGGTGCGCGTTCATGCCGTCACGGAGGCGTCAGACTGCCCATCATGATGCGGATCCGGCTCCCGCCCGCCTTCACCGAGCACTCCCGGGCGATCCAGGCCTCCCGATCGGCCGGGAAGGGGAAGCAGGCGGACGCCGCCACGCCCGCCGTCGAGCGCCGGACCGTGGGGTGGTTCCGGGCCCGGGCGATGCACCTCTCGGAGCGGTTGCCGGTCGAGCCGGGGTGCCTGGCCGCAGCCGCGCGGGGCGGCTTGCAGGACACCGCGCCCCGGGCTGCGCTGCTGGCGCTGGCGGCCCGCGCCGGCGGCGTCGGACCGGACTCGTGGGAGGACCCCGAGGTCGTGCAGATCTGGTTCCGGCAGGCCGACTACGTCGTGCCCCGGGCCGACGTCGGGATCTTCACCCGGGGGACCATGCCCCGGGACCCCGCCCAGGCCGCGGCCCTCGAGCGCGTTGCCGACGACATCCACACGATGCTCGACGGCGAGCCGCAGACCACCCGGGTCCTCATGCCCGCCGTGCCCGAGCTCCGGGGCGACTACTGGGTCCGGATGACCGCCGCCACCGGGCGGCTCCACATCCGCTGGGACGCACGGTACGTGCACGTCCTCCCCGTCCAGGCGCCCGACGTCGACGACGAGGAGGCCCGCCTCGAGCTGGCCCGCCGCCACCTGCGCTGGCACGGGCCCGCCGACGAGCGCCAGTTCGCCCGGTGGGCCGGCGTGTCCCGGGCCGACGCGGCCGAGACCTGGCGCCGGCTCGGACCCGAGCTCGTTCCGGTGGCGCTCGACGGCCGGGCCCGCAGCCTGCTGGCCGCCGACGAGCCGGCGCTCACCGGCGCGGCGCCGCCGTCCGGGGCCCGGTTCCTGCCGATGGGCGACCCCTACCTCCACCTCGACGCCGGCACGGTCGTGCCGGCCGCCCCGCCGGCGGTCGCCGAGCGGGAGCCGGAGCCCGGCATCAGCCGCCGCCTGCTCAACAGCCTGGCCTGCCGGGTGATGGTGGACGGTGACCTGGTGGCGTCGTGGGGTCGGGCCGCCGCCAAGCTGACGATCGCCCCGTGGGGCCCCCTCGATCCGGCGACCCGCGAGGCCATCGACCACGAGACCGGCACGATGGCCGCCGCCCTCGGCCGGGCCCTGACCGTGCGCTGGCTCGACGCCGCCTAGGGTCGGCGGCATGGCGACCGACTCCTTCGAGCGGCTGTGGGGCAGCGACCTCAAGACGGTGGCCGGCACGGCCGCCTCGGCCCCACCGGACAGCGACGAGCGGTCCGAGGCCCAGGCCGTGCTGCAGGCCCGCACCGCGGCGGCCCAGCAGCAGGCGGCACTCCAGCTCCGGCGCCTGGTCACGGCCACGATCGCAGTCGCTGTCGCGGCGATCCTGCTGGCGGCCGCGGTGGTGTTCCTCTCGGTCACGGAGGACGACGCCGACACCCGCGAGCGCAACGACCGCGAGCGCACCGAGCAGGAGGACGCCGAGCGGGAGCAGCGCCAGGCCGAGCGCCGGGAGGAGCGCCAGGCCGAGCGGGACGCCGAGCGCGAGGGGGAGGAGGGGGAGGGCGACACGACCTCCACCGGCCCCACGGCCGAGAGCACGGAGACGACCGCGACCACCGCGCCCTGACGGCGTGGGTGCCTACCCTGGGCCAATGATCCCCGTCGCTCCCTTCGGCCGGACCGGCCACGACAGCACCCGCGTCGTCTTCGGGGCCGCCGGCCTCGCCTCGATGCGCCAGGAGCGGGCCGACGACGTCCGGGACCTGCTCCTGGCCCACGGCGTCAACCACATCGACACGGCCGCCGACTACGGCGACAGCGAGCTGCGCATCGGCCCGTGGATGGCCGAGCACCGCGACCGGTTCTTCCTCGCCACCAAGACCGGCGAACGCACGGGCCCGGGCGCCCGGGCCAGTTTGGAGCGCTCGCTGGAGCGCCTCCGCGTGGACCAGGTCGACCTGATCCAGCTCCACAATCTGGTCGAGCCGGACGAATGGGAGGTCGCCCACGGGCCCGGGGGCGCGGTCGAGGCGCTGGCGCAGGCGCGGGCCGAAGGCCTGGTCCGCTTCGTCGGCGTCACCGGCCACGGGACGCGCATCGCCCGCATGCACCTGCGCAGCCTGGAGCGCCACCCGTTCGACTCGGTCCTGCTGCCGTTCAGCTACGCGGCCGTCCAGGACCCGGCCTACCGGGCCGACGTCGAGGAGCTGATGGCGATGTGCGCGGCGCGGGGCGTGGCCGTCCAGGCGATCAAGGGCATGGCCCGCCGCCGGTGGCCCGAGAACCATGAGGGCCGCCGGTTCAGCTGGTACCAGCCGCTGACCGACGAGGGCGCCCTCGATCGGGCCGTTCGCTGGGTCCTCGGCCACGACCAGGCGTTCCTCGTGACCTCCAGCGACGTGCACGTGCTGCCGGGCGCGCTGGCGGCGGCCGAGGCCGCGGGCGCCGGCGCCCGGCCGCCCACGGACGCCGACATGGCGGCCGACGCCGAGCGCCTCGGCGTCGCCCCGCTGTTCGACGGCGAGCAGCTGGAGCGGATCTGAGGCTCAGCCGGGCGCGACCGTGGCCAGCAGCTCGTCGCGGTCCATCTGCGACCGCCCGGGAATCTCCTGCTCCTGGGCGAGGGATCGCAGCTCGTCGACCGTGAGGTGCTCCTTGTCGGCGACCGTGGCGGCGCCGAGCGACTTCTTGCGGGCCTCGAGCCGCTCCGCCTGCTGGCTGAGCTCGTCGGCCGGGAGGGTCCGGCGCACGGCCGGGAACAGCTCTTCCTCCTCCTCGCCGGCGTGGTGCTCGACGTTCTCGATCATCACGGTCATCTTCGCCACCCACACCTCGGCGCCCGGCTCCAGGTCCTCGAGCTCGTCGAGCAGCACGTCGACCACGTGGTGCTCCTCGATGCCCTCGGCCACCATCTCCTCCAGCTCGTCGGAGCCGCGGCGCACCTCGGGGTAGAAGATCTCCTCCTCGACGCGGGTGTGGACCCGGAGCTCGGTGGCGATCCGGTCGGCCAGCTCGCGCATGGTCGAGGTGTCGTCGGCCTCCTCGGCCTCCTTGAACCGGGCGAACAGCCCGCGGACGCGGTTGTGGTCGGCGGTGAGAAGTGCGATGGAGTCCATGGCCGCCGTCTACCCCGATACCGTCGGGTCCATGTGTGGTCGCTTCGTGTCCGCCTCCCCGCCCGACGAGATCGCCCAGTACTTCGACGCCGCCGCGCCGGAGGCCATGTTGGAGCCCTCGTACAACGTGGCCCCGACCAACGACGTGTACGCCATCACCAGCGACGGCGACATCCGACGGGTCGAGGCGTTCCACTGGGGCCTTGTGCCGATGTGGGCGAAGGACCCCAAGCAGGGCGCCAAGATGATCAACGCCCGGGCCGAGACGCTGGCCGCCAAGAACGCCTACAAGCCGGCCCTCAAGCGCCGCCGCTGCCTGATCCCGGCCGACGGCTTCTACGAGTGGAAGAAGATCGACGGCGCCAAGCGCAAGCAGCCCTACTACATCACCCGCCCCGACGGGGAGCCCTTCGCCTTCGCCGGCCTGTGGGAGGTCTGGCGGGGCAAGGACGCCGAGGGCAACCGCACGGGCGACCCGCTGCGGTCGGCCACGATCATCACCACCAGGCCGAACGAGACGATGGCGCAGATCCACGACCGCATGCCGGTGATCCTGCCGCCGTCCGCCTGGGACGAGTGGCTCGACCCCGACAACGACGACCTGGACACCCTGGGCAAGCTGCTGATCCCGGCGCCCGCGAACCTGATCCAGCTCACGCCCGTGTCGACCGAGGTCAACAACGTGCGCAACAAGGGCGCCCGGCTGATCGAGCCGGCCCGCCCCGACGAGCTGGTCAGCTAGCTCCGCGGGTTCAGGAGGCCGGCACCTGGTCGGCGTGGCCCTGGTCCCGCAGCGCGGCCCGCAGCCGGTCGGTGGCGTCGGCGAGCGCAGCCGGGTCCGGGTCGTGGTCGGCCCGGGCGAAGTTCAGGTCGGCCTCGGACCCTATGGGGATGAGGTGGAGGTGGCAGTGCGGAACCTCCAGCCCGGCGATGATCACCCCGATCCTGGCCGGCCCGAACGCCTGCATCTGGGCCCGGCCCACCTGGCGGGACACCTCCACGAGGTGGGCCGCCAGGTCGGGGTCGAGGTCGACCCAGTGGTCGACCTCCTCGATCGGCACCACCAGCACGTGCCCCGGGCGGATGGGAGCGATGGTCAGGAACACGACCGCCCGGTCGTCCCGCCACACGAACCGCCCCGGGATCTCGCCCTCGATGATCTTGGTGAACAGCGTCGCCATCGCCCGGAACCGTACTTCCGCTCGTGGCGCCTTCCGCCGCCGGGCCGTTGGGCCACGGCTGCGCCATCCGGCGCGACCTCCGGCCCGCGGCGTACCCTGCACCGCCAGCATGGATGACCCGCGCCTCGCCACGCCCGACTCGACTCCCGCGCCGGCCGACGAGAGCCGCATCCTCACGCTGCCCAACCTGATCACGCTGATCCGGCTGTCGTGCCTGCCGCTGTTCCTGTGGCTGCTGTTCGGCGTGGAGGACCGGGCGGCCGCGGCCTGGCTGCTGGCCGCCCTCGGCGCCACCGACTGGGTCGACGGCTACCTGGCCCGCCACATGCACCAGGTGTCCGAGGTCGGAAAGGTCCTCGACCCGGTGGCGGACCGGCTGCTGTTCTTCGTGGGTGGCGGCGCCATCCTGATCGACGGTGCGGTCCCCGTGTGGTTCGCGGTGATCGTGCTGGTGCGGGAGCTGCTCGTGGGCGGGGCCACGCTCGTCCTCGCCGCGCTCGGCGCCCGCCGTATCGACGTCACCTGGTTCGGCAAGGCCGGCACGTTCTTCTTGATGATGGCGTTCCCGCTGTTCCTGGCCGGCGAGTCCGACATCTCGTGGGCCGACACCGCCCACGTGCTCGCGTGGCTCACCGGCATCCCCGGTCTGGCGCTGAGCCTGTACTCCGCGGTGCTCTACGTCCCGCTCGGCCGGCGGGCGTTGGCGGAGGGGCGCCGAGACTCCTCAGCGTGAGGGCGCGCCCGCTCGGGGCGGGTACGGTCGGATGCCATGAAGGCCGTCATCATGGCCGGCGGCGAAGGCACCCGGCTGCGCCCCCTCACCTCCAACGCCCCCAAGCCGATGATGCCGATCGCCAACGCGCCGATGATGGAGCACATCGTCACGTTGCTGCGCCAGCACGGCTTCGACGACATCGTGGTCACGGTGGCCTTCATGGCCAACCACATCCGAAACCACTTCGGCGACGGGTCCGAGCTCGGGGTGCGGATGGTCTACGCGACCGAGGAGACCCCGCTCGGCACCGCCGGGTCCGTGCTCAACGCCCGCCAGGAGCTGGACGAGCGCTTCCTCGTCATCTCCGGTGACGTGCTCACCGACATCGACCTCGGCGCCATCGCCGAGTTCCACGCCGAGCGGGGCGCGCTGGCCACGATCGGCCTGACCCCGGTCGAGAACCCGCTCGAGTTCGGCATCGTCATCACCCGCGACGACGGCACGATCGAGCGCTTCCTGGAGAAGCCGACCTGGGGTCAGGTGTTCAGCGACACCATCAACACCGGCATCTTCGTGCTGGAGCCCGAGATCTTCGGCTACATCGAGCCGGGCCGGTCCGTCGACTTCAGCTCCGAGGTGTTCCCCCGGCTGCTGGACGACGAGCGGCCGCTGTACGGGGCGGTCGTCGAGGGCTACTGGGAGGACGTGGGCACGCTGGAGGCCTACGTCCGGGCCCACAAGGACGTGCTCGACGGCCGGGTCGATGTCGAGATCCCCGGCTTCGAGATCAGCGACGGCGTGTACGTGGGGGAGGGAACCGACATCCACCCCGACGCCCGCATCGAGGGCCCGGTCATCATCGGCGACTACTGCCGGGTCGAGGGCAACGCCCGCCTCGGCGAGTACACGGTGCTCGGCACCAACGTCCGCGTCCGGGCCGGGGCCGACCTCCAGCGGGCCGTGATCCACGACAACACCTACATCGGCGAGGGCGTGCGTCTGCGGGGCACGACGGTCGGCCGCTCCTGCGACCTGCGCAACGGGGTGCGGGGCGAGGAGGGCGTGGTGCTCGGCGACGAGTGCTTCGTGGGCGAGCAGGCCGTGCTCAGCGCCGGCGTCAAGGTGTACCCGTTCAAGACCGTCGAGGGCGGCGCGGTCATCAACAGCTCGATCGTGTGGGAGTCGCGCGGCTCCCGCAGCCTTTTCGGCCGTCTCGGCGTGTCCGGCCTCGCCAACGTGGACGTGACCCCCGAGCTGGCCATCCGGGTGGCCATGGCCTTCGCCACCACGCTGAAGAAGGACGCCACGGTCGTCACCTCCCGCGACTCGAGCCGGTCGGCCCGCATGCTCAAGCGGGCGATGATGGCCGGGATCAACGCCGCGGGCGGCAACGTGCGCGACCTGGAGGTGGCGTCCGTGCCGGTCACCCGGTTCGCAGTGGCCCGCCCCGAGGCCGACGCCGGCATCACCATCCGGCTCGACGAGGACGACCCCCAGTCGGTCGTCATCCGCTTCTTCGGCTCGAAGGGCGCCGACATCACCGAGTCGGCCCAGCGCAAGATCGAGCGGCTGTTCCTGCGGGAGGACTTCCGGCGGGTCTTCCCCGGCGAGATCGGCGACATCGGCTTCCCGCCCCGCCACCTCGAGCTGTACAGCACGGCGCTCGAGTCCGTCGTCGACGTGGAGCGCATCGCGGACGCCGGGTTCAAGGTCGTGGTCGACTACTCGTTCGGCTCGGCGTCCTTCGTGATGCCGAACATCCTCTCCAAGCTCGGGGCCGACGTCCTGGCCGTGAACCCGTTCGCCTCGACCCGGGGGATCATGTCCTGGGACCGGGCCGAGCACGCCGCCAGCGTCGCCCGCCTGGTGCGGGCCTCGGGCGCGTCGCTCGGCGCGGTCATCGACCCCGACGGCGAGCACCTGGCGCTCGTCGACGACTCCGGCCACGCACTGTCCGACGACGAGGCCCTGCTGGCCTACGTGTCGCTGGTGTCCGGCCACCTGGCGGACCGCTGCATCGCCCTGCCGCTGTCGGCCACGAGCCACGCCGACCGCCTGGCGGCGGAGAAGGGCGTGGAGGTGATGCGGACCAAGCTGTCGTCCTCGGCGCTCATGGAGGCGGCGTCGCGGCCCGAGGTCGGCTTCGCCGCCACCGCCGACGGCGGCTTCATCCTCCCGGCCTTCCTGCCCGCGTTCGACGGGGCGGCCGCCATGGTCAAGCTGCTCGAGCTGCTCGCCCTCGAGGGCGTCCCCCTGTCGAAGGTGGTCGGCGGGCTGCCGCCGGTCCACATCACCCACGAGACGGTCGTCACGCCGTGGGAGCAGAAGGGCACGGTCATGCGCACGCTGGTCGAGCTCTCGAAGGACCGCGAGGTCGACCTGGTCGACGGGGTGAAGGTGCGCCACGACGACGGCTGGGCCCTGGCCCTACCGGATCCGGAGGAGCCGATCACCCACATATGGGCCGAGGCCGAGAGCGACACCGCGGCCCGCCGGCTGGCCCAGGAGTACGCCCGCCGGATCCGCCAGCTCCTGCGCTGACCGGCGCCGGAGACAACACTCGACCTGTGATTCAGGGGCATACCCTCAACCCGTCGTCGAGGTTTGACTTCGTTCGCTAGCCTGCCCCTCCATGGACATCCCCACCGAGCTCCGTTACTCGACCGATCACGAGTGGGCCAGGGTCGAGGACGGGCGGGTGAGGGTCGGCATCACCGACTACGCCCAGGACGCCCTCGGCGACGTGGTGTTCGTGGAACTCCCGGACGTCGGGGCGAAGGTCGAGCAGGGGCAGAGCTGCGCCGAGGTCGAGTCCACGAAGTCGGTCTCCGAGATCTACGCGCCGATCGGCGGCGTGATCGTCGAGGTCAACGCCGAGCTGGTCGACAACCCGCAGCGCCTCAACGACGACCCCTACGCCGAGGGGTGGATGTTCGTGATCGAGCCCGCGGACGAGGCGCAGCTCGGCAAGCTGCTCGATTCCGAGGCCTACCGTGCGCTGATCGAAGGGTGAGGTCGTGGCCGACGACGACGTCTATTGCAACCAGTGCGGCCACCGGAACCCGCCGGGAGCGAACTTCTGCTCGTCGTGCGGCGCGCCCCTGGCCTCGCTGCGCGAGGACCCGACCACCGTCACGTTCTTCCCCGATCCGGGTGAGGCCTACGACGAGCTGTCCGTCGAGTTCGACGAGGTGCCCGCCGGCATCGGGATCCTGGTGGTGAAGCGGGGCCCCAACGTGGGATCGCGCTTCTCGCTGGAGAAGGACGTCATCCACGCCGGCCGCCACCCCCAGAGCGATATCTTCCTCGACGACGTCACGGTGTCCCGGCGCCACGCCGAGATCATCCGCGACGACACCGGGTACCGGGTCCAGGACGTGGGGTCGCTCAACGGGACCTACCTGAACCGCGAGCGGGTCGAGTCGGCACCGCTGTCCGACGGCGACGAGTTGCAGATCGGCACGTTCAAGCTTGTTTTCCTGACGGGGAGGGGAGATGCGTTGTGACGCGCGGCCCGACTGATCGTTCCCACCTGTCGATCGGGGAGGTGCTGTCCCTCCTGCAGGACGAGTTCCCCGATGTCACGATCTCGAAGATCCGGTTCCTCGAGTCCCAGGGCCTGCTCGACCCCGAGCGGACGCCGTCGGGCTACCGGAAGTTCTACGAGGGCGACATCGACCGTCTCCGGTGGATCCTGCGGCAGCAGAAGGAGCACTACCTCCCGCTCAAGGTCATCAAGGACCGCCTCGAGGACGGCGCCGTGCCCGCCGGCGGAGTCCCCGCGGCCGAGCGCAACGGCGGCCCGGCGCACGACCCCAGCCCCGGCAGCGGCGCCCTGGCGCTGGCGCTCGACGACCGCCCGCCCGGCCCGCCCGAGGCCGGCGACGCCCCGGCGGCCCGCGCCCCGGCGGCGGCCGCGCCTGCACCGCCGGCGCCCGCGTCCCGCGACCGCGAGGACACGGCCCGCCTGCCGCGCCCGGACCCCCGGGCCGAGGCGGCGCCCTCGCCGGGGCGCGCGGTCACGGCGGGGGAGGCGCCCGAGCAGGCCGCCCAGCCGGCTGCCGGCCGGGCGGGCCAGCGCCGCCGCAAGGCCCACGCCCCCGAGCCGGGGGGAGTCAGCCTGACGGCCGACGAGCTGGCCGAGGCCAGCGGCCTGAACACCCGCGACGTGCGCGACCTCGAGCGCTTCGGGCTGCTGGAGGGCTTCGCGGTGGGCGACGCCACCTACTACGACGCGGATTCGCTGTCGATCGCCCGCACGGCGGCGGGGTTCCTCCAGCACGGCATCGAGGCCCGCCACATGCGGACCTACAAGGTGGCCGTCGACCGCGAGGCGGGTTTGTTCGAGCAGATCGTCCTGCCCCTCCTCAAGCAACGGAACCCCGACGCCAAGCGGCGCGCAACGCAGACGGTGGTCGAGCTGGTGCGCCTCGGGGACGATATGCGCCGCGTCCTGCTGGCCCGTGAGCTGCGGGACCACCTCCCGCCACCCTGACCCCGACCGGTCCGGAAGCGTCTCTCCCACGTCGCCGGGCGCCGGAAGCGGGCATCAAAACGCAGCCTCGGAGGAGTAGGGTTGCGTGCAATGGCCGTCGAGATGGAACTCGTCAGCGTGGAGGCCCCGGAGCGGCCGACACGCACGCCGGTGGTCATCCTGCGCGAGACGAGCGGCCAGCGGCGGGTCCTGCCGATCTTCATCGGCACGCCCGAAGCCCAGGCCATCGCCCTGTCGATGCAGAACATCGAGACCCCTCGGCCCATGACCCACGACCTGATGAAGAACCTGCTGGACGAGGTGGGGGCCCGGGTCGAGCGCATCACGGTGACCGCGCTGCGTGACGGCACATTCTTCGCGGAGATCGTGATGAACGCCGGGGGCGAGGTCCACACGGTGTCCAGCCGCCCGTCCGATGCCATCGCCCTGGCGATCCGCATCGGGTCGCCGATCTTCGCCGAGGAAGACGTCCTCGACGAGGCCGGCCGGGTCGAGCAGCCCAACGAGGAGCAGGCCGAGCAGATGGTCGAGGAGTTCCGGGAGTTCATCGACCACGTGAACCCCGAGGACTTCGCCCTCTGAACCACCCTCGGCGGGCGTTGACCCCCGGTCGGGTCGCGCCGTACCCTCCCTGCTTGTGACATCGGCGTAATTCCGCCCGTGTCACCCTCCCCGGACGTAGGAGATCTCGTGACCGACAACCCCGATGTGGCCGTCGAGGGGTTCAGCGGCAAGCGGGCGGCGGACATCGTCGGCATCAGCTACCGCCAGCTCGACTACTGGGCGCGCACCGACCTCATCCGGCCCTCGATGGCCGACGCCCACGGCAGCGGCAGCCGCCGCCGGTACACGTACCGCGACCTGCTGGAGCTGAAGCTGGTCAAGACGCTGCTCGACAACGGGATCAAGCTCGAGTCGATCCGGGAGGCCTTCGGCTACCTGCGGGAGCAGTTCGGCGACGACGTGGCATCGGCCAAGCTGGTCATCGCCGGCAACAGCGCGGTGCTCGTCCGGGAGAACGAGGAGCTGATCGACGTCGTCAACCGCTATCAGGGGCAGGGCGTGCTCAACCTGTTGGCCCTGGACGGCGTGGTCGAGCAGGTCGACGCAGCCATCAGGCCCCTGCGCCCTTCTGAACAGGCCCCCTCCACCGCGGTCGAGGGCGAGGGGGCCGGCAAGGCGCGACCACTAGCCTCCCGCAGGTGACGCTGCAGCACTCGCCGCTCGACGACCGTCACCGGCTCCTCGGAGCCAAGCTCGTGCCCTTCGGCGGCTGGGAGATGCCGATCCAGTACCCGTCGGGCACGCTGGCCGAGCACCAGGCGTGCCGCACCGCGGTCGCCGCGTTCGACGTCAGCCACCTGGGCACCGTGCGGGTCACCGGCGCCGGCGCGTTCGACCGCCTCCAAGGGGTGCTGACCGCCGACCTCGCCAAGATCGGGCCCGGCCGCACCCAGTACACGCACCTGCTCGACGCAGACGACGCGTCGGTCCTCGACGACATCATCGTGTGGTGGGTGGGCGAGGACCGCTTCGACGTCATGCCGAACGCCTCCAACACGGACCGGGTGCGGGAGGCGATCGGCGGCGACGACGTCACCGGGTCGCGGGCGGTGATCGCCGTCCAGGGCCCCGAGGCCCGGGGTCGACTGGCCGCCGTGGCGCCCGAGGCGGCGGCCGTGCCCCGCCGGCGCGTCGCCGTCGTCGACGTGCTCGGCGTCCCGTGCGTGGTTGCCGGGACCGGCTACACCGGCGAGGACGGGGTCGAGCTGGCGGTGCCGGCAGAGTCCGCCGCCGACGTGTGGGACGCCGTGATCGGCGCGGGCGCGGCGCCGGCGGGCCTGGGTGCCCGGGACACGCTGCGGCTGGAGGCGGGCCTGCCGCTGCACGGCCACGAGCTGGGCCCGGGCATCACCCCGCTGCAGGCGGGGCTGGGCTGGGTCGTCGCCTGGGGCAAGGGCGGATTCCAGGGCCACGACGCCCTCGCCGCGGAGCGGGAGCGGGGCGTCAGCCGCCGCCTCCGGGGACTGGCGATCGAGGGCCGGCGCCCGCCCCGAGCCGACTACGCGGTCCTCGTGGACGGGGAGCCGGCGGGCGTGGTCACCAGCGGGAACTTCTCGCCGACGCTCCAGCAGGGCATCGCACTGGCCTTCCTGCCCCCGGATATCGGGGAGGGGACCGAGGTCGCGGTCGACATCCGGGGGGCCGCGGTGCCGGCGATGGTGGTGCCCACCCCGTTCTATTCCCCGCCGGACCGTTGACGGGGGCCGTAGCCTCATAGCAACACCCGAGAGGCATGGGGGTTGCTATGACGTTGGCACCGTTGGTCGAAGAGGTGCTCGGGGGCGACCTGCCCCTGACGGTCGAGGCCTACGACGGGAGTCGCAGCGGCCCGCAGGACGCCCCGGCCACCATGGTCATCCGTTCGCCCGACGCACTGTCCCGGGTCCTGACGGCGCCGGGCGAGCTGGGCCTCGCCCGGGCCTACGTGAGCGGCGACCTCGAGCTGCGCGGCTCGATCTGGGCGCTGCTGGACCTGCGCGACCGCATCCCGAACGTCCGGCTGGAGCCCAAGGCGATGCTCCGGCTGGTCCAGGAGCTTGGCGGGTGGCGCAAGATCCGACGGCTTCCACCGCCGCCCGAGGAGGCCCACCTCCACGGCCGGCGCCACAGCCGGTCCCGGGACGCGGCGGCGATCCGCCACCACTACGACGTCTCCAACGAGTTCTACCGGATGGTGCTGGGCCCGAGCATGACCTACTCCTGCGCCGTGTTCCGCGACCCGGCCGACACGCTCGAGCAGGCCCAGGAGAACAAGTACGAGCTGATCTGCCGCAAGGTGGGGCTGGAGCCCGGCATGCGGCTGCTCGACGTGGGCTGCGGCTGGGGCGGCATGGCGATGCACGCCGCCCGCCACCACGGCGTCCAGGCGGTGGGGATCACGATCTCGCCGCGCCAGGCCGAGCTGGCCGAGAAGCGGGTCGGCGAGGCCGGGCTGTCCGGGCAGGTGGAGATCCGCCTGGAGGACTACCGCGAGGTGTCCGACGGCCCCTACGACGCCATCAGCTCGATCGGCATGTTCGAGCACGTGGGCGAGGCCAAGCTGGCCGAGTACTTCGACCGGCTGCGCGCCCTGCTGGGCCCCCGAGGCCGGCTGCTCAACCACGGCATCAGCCGCCCGCCAGGGGAGAAGGCCCGGCTGCCGCGGCGCAGCTTCATCAACCGCTACGTGTTCCCCGACGGCGAGCTGCACGAGGTCGGCCGGGTGGCGTCGGTGATCCAGCGGGCCGGCTTCGAAGTCCGCCACCTGGAGACCCTGCGGGAGCACTACGCCCTGACGCTGCGGCGCTGGGTGGCCAACCTGGAGGAGAGCTGGGACGCGGCGGTCGAGGAAGTCGGGGTGAACCGCGCCCGGGTCTGGCGCCTGTACATGGCCGGCTCGGCGACGAACTTCGAGGCGGGCCGCACCCAGGTCCACCAGATCCTGGCCGTGCCCCGCACCGACGACGGCGTCTCCGGCGTCCCCCTCCGCCCGGTCTTCGAGTAGCGGCGGGGCGTCGCCGAGCTAGTCGAGGAACTGGCTCGCGGTGAGCCGCAGCGGGAGCGGCCGCCTCGTGAGGACGGACCGGTTCAGGCCAGCTGCCGGGCGATGGTGCCGGTGTCGTAGTACGCCCGCGCGCCGACGAGCCGCTCGCCCTCGAAGCTGAAGATGACGGCGCTGCGGCACCGGAAGTGCCGGCCCGTGGCCTCGAAGTCGGGGCCCGACCCGGTGTGGGTGCCGGACATCCACACCTCGCACACGACCGCGTCCTCACCGTGGTGGACCTTGATCACCTCGAAGCGCAGGTCGGGGAAGTACCGCCGCGTCATCTGCCAGTAGCGCCGGACCTCCTCCACGCCGTCGTACACCCGCTGGTTGCCGATCAGCTCGTAGCGGGGGTAGTCGAAGCAGGCCAGGGCGCCGGCGACGTCGTTGGAGTTCTGGGCGTCCATCAGGGCGACCAGCGTCTGCTCCCGGCGCTCCCGGAGCTTCACGCCGATGGGTGTGACGTCGGCCAATGGGCGACCTCGCGGCGGGCGGTCAGTCGAGCAGGTCGGGCTGGTCGGCCACGATCTTGTCGTACAGCGGCTGGAAGCTGAGCCAGCCGGCGGGCTCGCTGCCGACCTGGCTGGCGGTCAGCGCGGCGCACTCGTCGTCGATGCTGATCGGGTCGCCGGCGGCCTCGGCCATGAGCTGCACGTGGCACGACCGGTCCATCGTGATGTACCACCAGGCCGCGGCGTCGACCGTCGTGCCGACGGTGAGCAGGCCGTGGTTGCGGAGGATGGCGGCCTTGTTGTCGGCCAGCGCGTGGGCGATGCGCTTGCCCTCCTCGACGTCGAGCACCACGCCGGTGTAGTCGTCGAAGACCGCGTGGTCGCCGTAGAAGGCGCAGGCGTCCTGCGTCAGCGGGTCGAGGCGCCGTGCGAGCGTCGAGAACGCACGCCCGTAGGGCGAGTGGGTGTGGGCCGCCGCCTTGACGTCCGGCCGGGCCGCGTGGATCTGCGAGTGGATGGCGAAGGCGGCGGTGTTCACCGGCCAGTCGCCCTCGACGACCTTGCCTTGGTGGTCGACAAGGATGAGATCGGACGCCCGGATCAGCCCGAAGCTGAGGCCGAACGGGTTGACCCAGAACAGGTCGGAGTGCTCCGGGTCCCGCCCGGTGAGGTGGCCGGCCACGCCCTCGTTGAAGCCGAACCGGTCGAACAGCCGGAAGGCCGCCGCCATGCGCTGCTTCATGTGCGTGCGCTCCTCGTCGGGCGAGGAGAACTTGGGGAACTGGTGGGGACGGCGGTCAGACATGGTGGACGCTCCCATCGCGGTGGCCGGTTCAGTCTACGACCACGCCCGGGGTGGGCACCGGGGCCAGCTCGTCCCACAGCTCCCGCAGCGCGGCCTCGGGGTCGGATTCGACGCCCACCTCCCGGTCGAGCACGGCGGTGAGGCGCCCGCCGTCCGGGTCGTAGGCGGGCCAGGGCAGGTCGTCGAGCTCGGGGCTACCGCTGCGGGCGGCGGCGAGCCAGGCGCCGGCGGTCCGCGCGGCCAGCCGGTGACTGGACTCGTCGAGGTCGCCGAGCAGGATCTCGACACCCCGCCGGTCGAGGTTGTCGAAGGCGAACGGCACGTCGATGCCGTGGCAGGCGCCGAGCATCTGCGACGCGTAGTCGAACCGGTACATGGACACCCGGGGCGCGTGGGGCGCCTGCGCCGTCGCCAGGCGGCTGGCGGGGATGCGGAACACGTGGTCGGTCATCGCCGCGCAGATCACGTCGTCCGGGTCGGCGTCGGGTCGGCGGGACCGGTAGGCGTCGACGACGTCGCCCACCCGCTCCTCGGGCACGAGCGCGCCGAGGCGGTGACGCAGCCGGGCCTCGTCGAGAGGGCCGGCAGCCCGGAACCGCAGGTGGAAGAGATTCCACTCGTCGCGGGTGGACCCGGCCACGAGCGACACGCCCGCAGCGCTGCCGCCGCGGACCGCGTCGAGCGGCGGCTCGGGAAGCACCGTGCCGTCCACCACCGGCTGGTAGGTCAGCGCGCCGACCGGTGGCCCGACGTCACGGCCCTCGGGGGTCTGGCGGCGGGCGTCGACGGCGGCCTGGGCGGCCAGCACGCCGTCGACCGGCGCCTCCAGGAGCCCGTCGATCGCGGTGGCGGGGGAGAGGTCCAGCTCTGTGAGCACCTGCTCGGTGACCCACTCGGCCGCCTCGGGCCGGTGGACGTGCGCCGTGGCCCCGCTCTGGGCGATCGCCCCGCGGAACAGCCCGGACGCCGCCGGCGTGCCCAGCAGGGTTCCGACGCTCATGCCACCGGCCGACTCGCCGAAGACCGTGACGTTGCCGGGATCGCCGCCGTACGCCTCGATGTTGTCGCGCACCCACTCGAGGGCCGCCACCTGGTCCCGGATGCCGTTGGCGCCGGAGCCGGCCAGGGACGGTTCGAGGTGGGCCAGGTGGAGGAACCCGAGCACGCCCAACCGGTAGTTGATCGTCACGACCACGGCGTCGCCCCGCCGGGCGAGGTTGGTGCCGTCGTACCAGGGCACGCTGCCGGAGCCGGCGCTGAAGCCGCCGCCGTGGATCCACACCAGCACCGGGCGGGCTCCGCCGTCGGCGGCCGGCGTGAACACGTTGAGGGAGAGGCAGTCCTCGCCGGATGGCCGGTCCTGGGCGCCCAGCATGGCCTCGGTGGGCGACGTGTTCTGGGGCGCGATGGTGCCGAACGCGGTGGCGTCGTAGACGCCGTCCCAGCCCTCGACCCGCACGGGGGCCCGGAACCGCTCGGCGGTGGCGTAGCGGATGCCGCGGAACTGCCAGACGTCCCGCTTCTGGAGGCCCTGGATGCGGCCGGACGGTGTGTCGACGATCACGTCCTGAACGCTAGCCAAGGACTTGACCCTTGGGTCAGGTTTCTTGGGCGGTTCCGTTGACGGGCGCCGGCGGCCGTGCGACGGTTCGGTTGGAGGGGGTCGACGATGGCATGCAAGCGTGCGCGCGCGGTCGCGCTGGTGGTCCTGGTTTCGGCGACGCTCGGCGTCCCGCCGGTCGGGTCGGCGGCGGCGTCGCCCGCGCAGGCGGTCGGCGGCCGGGCGGAGTCCCGCGTCCCCCGGCTGACCGTCGTCTCGACCGACGCGTCCCGGGTCACCGGCGGTGACGCGCTGGTCGAGGTGACCGTGCCCCGGGGCGGCGCCCCCCGCCACCTGCGCGTGCTCGCCAACGGCGCCGACGTCACGGGCGCGTTCACCGAGGTCGAGCCCCGCCGGTTCCTCGGCGTCGTCGGTGGGCTGGCGGTGGGGGAGAACCTGCTGGTGGCGAGCACGCCGGCGCCCGGCGGGTCCACGATCGTGCCCCGCATCGACACGCGGGTCGTCGTCAACCACCCGGCGTCGGGCCCCGTGTTCTCCGGCCCGCAGCAGCAGCCGTTCTACTGCGAGACCGACGCGGCGGGCCTCGGTCCGGCCACGGACGCGAGCTGCTCGGCGCCGACCCAGGTCGTGTACGCCTACCGGACCACCGAGGGGGCGTTCCAGCCGCTGGCCGACCCCGCGTCCCGGCCCGCCGACCTGGCCAGGGTCACGGTGGCGGGGGAGGAGGTGCCCTACGTCGTGCGGGTGGAGCGGGGCGTGATCGACCGCGGCCTGTACGAGATCGCCGCGCTCTACGACGGCACCGATCCCTCACCGGCCCGGCCCGAGCGGGGCTGGAACACCAAGCTGGTCATGACGTTCGGCGGCGGCTGCAACATCGGCTATCACCAGGGCGCCCAGACGGCGGGCGTCCTCAACCACCTGGCCCTGTCCCGGGGCTACGCGGTGGCGTCCAACAGCCTGCTGGTCAACGAGACCAACTGCAGCCCGGTCATCGCCGCCGAGGCCGCCGTGATGACGAAGGAGCGGGTGGCCGAGGTGTACGGCCCGCTCACCCACACGATCGGCATGGGCGGCTCGGGCGGGGCGATCATGCAGTACACGATCACCCACGGCTACCCGGGCATCCTCGACGGGCTGCTCCCCACCGCCAGCTTCCCGGACGCCTTCACCAACACGGCGCCGTCGGACTGCACCCTGCTGCTGCGCTACCTCGCCACGCCGGCGGGGTCCACGCTGACGGCGGCCCAGCGCGAGGCGATCGGCGGGCACCGCACGTTCGAGTCGTGCCAGTCGTGGGCGCTGTCGTTCGCCAACCGCATCGACCCCCAGGCGGCCTGCCCGTCGATCGTGCCGCGGGACACGATCTGGGACCCGGTGACCAACCCGACCGGCGTGCGCTGCAACCTCACCGAGCACGTGACGACCCAATTGGGGGTGGAGGCCGACGGCTTCGCCCCGCTGCTGTACTGGAACGACGGCGTGCAGTACGGGCTGGCGGCACTGGAGGACGGGACGATCACGGTCGACCAGTTCCTCGACCTGAACGCGGGCATCGGCGGCTACGACCGCCACGGCAAGCCGGCGGCCGAGCGCAGCCCGCCGGACCCGGCAGCGACGGCCCGGGTGGCGGAGACGGGCATCGCGGCGGCGGGCACCGGCGGGCTGGCGTTCACGCCGACCATCGACCTGCGGAGCTACACGGACGCGTTCCCCGACATCCACACCTCGTACTGGTCGGTGGCCATCCACGAGCGCCTGGTGGCCGACGGCGTGGACCCCCGGATCCACGTGCGGTGGATCGCGCCGCCGGGCGTCAACCGCCAGGGCGACGCCCTCGACGCCATGGAGGCGTGGCTGACCGCGATCGAGGCCGACCACCGGCGGGGGAGTGCGGCCGAGGTGGCGGCCCGCAACCGCCCTGCGGCGGCGGCCGACGGGTGCTGGACGTCCGCGGCGGCGCCGAAGGTCGAGGACCTCGACGCCTGCTACGCCGGCCCGTTCCCGATCGCCGGCGATCCCCGGATCGTGGCCGGGGGACCGGTGTCGAGTGACAAGCTCTGCCAGCAGGTGGCCCCGGACCCGGCCGGCTACACGGTGGCGTTCACCGACGCACAGTGGGCCCGCCTCGAGGCGATCTTCCCCCAGGGCGTGTGCGACTGGTCGCTCCCGGGCCTGGCGGACGCTGCGGTGCTGGCGGGCACGTGGCAGTCCTACGGGACGGGCCCGTGACCGAAGCCGACTTCTGGGCCGGCCTGCCGGAGCCGTCCGTGGCGCCGACGCCCCGTCGGATCCGGGTGCGGGAGGGCGACACGCTGATCGCCGACAGCCGCCGCGCCCTCCTGCTGACCTGGTACGGGCCCGGCATGCTCCCGACGTACTGCCTGCCCGACGCGGACGTGCACACCGAGCTGTTGCGCCCGACGGGCGAGCGGTCGGGGTTCATGGTGGTGCACGACGTCGTGGTGGGCGACGCGGTGGTCCCGGCGGTGGCCCGCCGCTGCGAAAGCGTTCCCGAGGACCTGGCCGACCTGGAGGGCACGTGGACGTTCCTGTGGGACCGGGGCGTCCAGTGGTTCGAGGAGGCGATGGAGGTGCACGTCCACGCCAAGGATCCGACCAAGCGGGTCGACGTGGTCCCGAGCGACCGCCACGTCCGGGTCGAGGTCGCCGGCGAGGTGGTCGCCGAGTCCCGCCGCGCCCACGCGCTGTTCGAGACCACGCTGCCGACCCGCTGGTACCTACCGCCGGAGGACGTGCACTGGGACAAGCTGGCACCCACGGACACGGTGACGACGTGCCCGTACAAGGGCACGGCCCGCTACTGGACGGTCCGGGCCGGCGGCGGGGACCACCCGGACCTGGCGTGGTCCTATCCCGACCCGATCCCCGAGAACCCGCGGATCAAGGACCTGGTCTGCTTCTTCAACGAGAAGGTGGACCTGACCATCGACGGCGACCCCCAACCCCGCCCGATCACCCCCTGGTCGGAGTGAGCCGGTTCCTATCCCGGGGACCCGGGTTGCGGGCGCCAGGGGATGTGCGTGCACCCGTGGCTCCGCCACGGGTGCACGCGGGTGGCTGATTCTGGGCGGCGCCGGCTCCGCCGGCGCACCGCCTAGAATCTACGTTCTGTCAAGTAAGCGTTTCTGCACGAGAGGCCTCGCCGCGGTGAGCAGCCACTCCACCGCCTCCCTGTACGCCCGGGCGGTCGGCTTCCCCGCCAGATCCCGCTGCACGTCCTCGACGGCCGCCTCGAGCTCATACAGCCGGTCGTGCAGCTCGTCCAGCTCCGCCCGGCCGACGATCACCGAGTCGTCGCCGAGTCCGGCCTCGGCCGCCCGCCGCCGGGCCTCGTAGTCGCGCTGGCGGCAGCTCCGCCGGCAGTACGCCCGAGGCCTCCCCGTACGGGCCACGACGGTGAACGGCCGCCCGCACCACCGGCACCGGCCACTCCTGGTCTCCCCTGGTTTCGTCACAGTGACGAAACTACCTCGGCGACCCAGGCCCGGGCGAAGGATGCCCAGGTGGCGACCAACTCGGGCTCGGCGGCCCGGATCGCCGCGATCGCCTCGTCCGCGCCCGGCCGGGCGGCCCCGGACGCCGCCCACGCGGCCACGATGTCTGCGCCGGCCTCCGGGTGGAACTGCACGCCGAGCGCCGGCCCGAGCCGCATCACCTGCGGGACCCCGTCCACGGTCGCCAGCACCTCGGCGCGGTCCGGCACGTCGAGGACGATGTCGTCGTTCCACTGGACGCAGCGTGCGCCATCCGCTACGCTGGCGAACGCACGTTCGTATCGACCGTCGGAGGTGAGGCCCAGAGGAAACAATCCCATCTGCTTGCCCGCCGGGTTCCGCCCGACCCGGCCCCCGCATGCCACGGCCAGCAGCTGATGGCCCAGGCAGATCCCCAGCGTTGGCAGCCCCGCCGCCACCGCGTCCCGCAGCAGTCCCTTGGTGGCGCGCAGCCACGCCACCGTGTCGTCGTCGTTGGCTGACATCGAGCCGCCCAGGACCACCAGCGCGTCGGCGCCGGCGATGGTGGGCAGCGGCTCACCGGCGTAGGGGCGGTGGATGCGCACCGTCGCCCCCGCGTCCCGCAGCCAGCCGTCGACCCAGCCGGGTGGGCAGTCGTGCTCGTGCTGGACGACGGCGACGACGGTCATCCCGGGGCTCCCATCAGGTCATGGTCGCAGACGGTGCTCGTGAACGTGCGCACCCATCTGCGACCGGCCGTGGGAGACTGCCGCAGATGCACCCGGCTCCCCCGCCTGCACCCCCGATGCTGCGTGCCTCGGGGCTGACGATGACGTACCCCGGCGGGTCGAACGCCCTGGCGGGGTTGACGGTCGACGTGCCGGCGGGGTCGGTGGGCCTCGTGGGGGCGAACGGGGCGGGGAAGACGACGCTGTTCCGGCTCATGCTGGGGCTCATGCACCCGACCGCGGGTGTGCTGGAGGTGGCCGGCCGCCGGGTGGTCGAGGACCCGGTCGCCGTGCGCAGCCGGCTCGGGTACATGCCCGAGCACGACTGCCTGCCGCTGGACCAGTCGGCGTCGGACGTGGTGTCGACGTTCGGCGAGTTGGCCGGACTGCCGTCCCGGGCGGCCCGGCAGCGGGCCTCGGACGTGCTGGACCTCGTGGGGCTGGACGAGGCCCGGTTCCGGCCGGTGGGCGGGTTCTCCACCGGCATGCGGCAGCGCACCAAGCTCGCCCAGGCGCTGGTGGCCGACCCCCAGCTGGTGCTGCTGGACGAGCCGACCGCGGGGCTGGACCCGGTCGGCCGGGAGGAGATGCTGGAGCTGGTGGGGCGGCTGGCCGGGTTCGGCATCTCCGCCATCCTGGCCACCCACCTGCTCGACGACGTGCAGCGGGTGTGCGAGCACGTCGTGATGATCGACCGGGGGCACCTGGTGCTGGCCGGTCCCATCGACCAGCTGATGCAGACGACCGGCGTGATGCGGGTCGAGGTCGGCGGGCGGGACGACGCAGTCGCGGCGCTGGCGCAGGCGCTGGCGTTGCAGGGCGTGCCCGCCGCCGCGGCGGACGCCCACAACCTCGACGTCGACACGCGGGAGCTGGGCGAGGAGGCGTTCGACCTCGTGCGGGACACGGTGGCCGACCTCGGGCTGCGGCTGTACGCGCTGTCGACCCGGCACCGCTCGCTCGACGACCTGTTCCTGCAGGAGGCGTACCGGTGACGACCCTGCCCCCGGCGCTCGCGGGTGCCGTCTACGACAGGGGCTACCGGCCCTACCAGGGGCCGCGTGGCGGCCGGCGGGAGGCCACGCTCGCCCTGTGGCGGCTGTCGGTGCGGCGGGCGCTCGGGCTGCGGCGGTCGTGGCGCCAGAAGGTGTTCCCGTGGACGCTGCTGGGGCTGGCGACCATCCCGGCGGTCGTGAACGTGGGCGTGGCCTGGGCGATCCGCAACAACCCCGTCGAGATGGCGGACTTCTCGTTCATCACCTACCGGGAGTACGTGGGCGTGTCCACGGTGCTCCTGTTGTTCGTGGCGCTGACGGCGCCGGACGTCGTGTGCCCCGACCGCGCGCAGCGGGTGCTGCCGCTGCTGTTCTCCCGGCCGCTGACCGGCGTCGACTACGTGGTGGCCAAGGTGGCGGCCATCTCGGCGATCGTGTTCGGGTTCTCGTTCCTGCCCCAGGTCGTGCTCTTCGTCGGGCAGATGCTGGTGAGCGACGGGGCGCTCGACTACTTCACCGACAACGCCGAGGTCCTGTGGCAGGTGCCGGTGTCGGTGGCCCTGTTGGCGGTCTACTACGGGGCGGTGGGCGTCGCGCTCGCCTCGCTCACCGACCGGCGCATCGTGGGGGGCGTGGCGATCTTCGGCTTCGCGCTGATCACCTCGGCGGTGGCCGGCATCTTCCAGTCGGCGGCCGACGGCGGGACGCCGCTGTCGCTCCTCAACATCATGTTCCTGCCGCTCGACGTGCGGGACCTCGTGTTCCTCGGGCACCTGTCCGACGAGTCCGGGCTCACCGGGGTCGAGGGCGGCGGGGCCATGGCCGTCGGCGGCTACCTGGTCGTCCTGGCGGCCGCGCTCGGCGTGCTCGTCTACCGGTACCGGGAGGTGGACCTGTGAGTGCCGAGCCGCTGCCGCTGCCGCCACCGCCTCCCCCGGCCTCGGCGGCCGCGCCGGCCGTGCCCGGCGAGCGGCACGTGCCGATCCCGCCGCCCGCTCCCCCGCCGGCGCTGGACCCGGCGTTCGTGCCGGACGCCACCGTCGTGGTCCGGGGGGCGTCGGTGTGGTTCGACCAGAAGGTGGCGCTGACCGAGCTCTCGTGCTCGTTCGGGCCCGGGGTGACGGGCCTGCTCGGGCCCAACGGGGCCGGCAAGACCACCCTGATGCGGGCGATGACCGGGTTGCTGGCCGTCAACGAGGGCCACATCACCGTCCTGGGCCGCGACCCCCGCCGGGACCGCGAAGTGCAGCGGACCATCTCGCTCGTGCCCGAGGACGAGGCCGTCCCCATGGCGCTCACGGCCCGCCAGCTGGTGCGCTACACGGCCGCCCTCCACCGGGTCGAGGACCGCACGCTGCCGGACCAGTGCCTCGCCACCGTCGGGCTGCTCGAGGTGGCCGACCGGCGGCTGCGGGCCTTCAGCAAGGGCATGCGGCAGCGGGCCAAGGTGGCGGCGGCGCTCGTGACCATGCCCCGGGTGCTGGTGCTCGACGAGCCCCTCAACGGTGCCGACCCGGTGCAGCGGGTGGCGCTCATCAACCTGTTCCACGCCCTCGGCGACCAGGGGCGCACCGTCATCGTCAGCTCCCATGTCCTGCACGAGGTCGAGCGATTGGCCGGGCGGCAGATCGTCCTGATCCGGGGGCGGCTCGCGGCGGCCGGCGACCACCGGGCGATCCGTGACGGGCTGGCGGACCGGCCCCGGTCGGTCCAGGTCCGCACCCCCGCGGCCCGGGAGCTGGCCGCCCGGCTGATGGCCGTCGACGCCGTGCGGGGCGTGAGCGTCGAGGGCACCACGCTGACCGTCACCTCGGGGCGGGCCGGCGAGCTCGCCGCCGCGCTCCCCCGGGTCGCCCGGGACGCCGGCGCCCGGCTGCTCGAGGTCCGGCCCCTCGACGACTCGCTGGAGAGCGTGTTCCGGGAGCTGCTGCGGTGAGCGCCACCACCCCGACCTCCCCGACGTCCCCGACGTCCCCGACCTCCCCGACCTCCCCTCCCCGGCCGCTGCCCGCCCCGTTCTGGGCCATCGTCGGCTACACGCTGCGGGCCTGCCTGCCGGCGCGGCGCTGGTGGGGCGTCCTGCTCCCCTGCGCCGGCGCCCTCCTGTTCGGATGGCTCACCGTCTTCGCCGACACCACGGCCCAGCGGGTCTTCGCGTTCGTGGCCGAGCAGGGGCTGTTCGGGCTCATCCTGCCGCTGACCTGCCTGGTGGTCGGCGACGCGGTCATGGGCGCCGACATGCGGGCAGGCACGTTCGCGTTCACGTGGCTCTCGCCGGTGAAGTTCTCCACGATCGTCACCGGCCGGTGGCTGGGCGGCTGGTTCGTCACCCTGCTGACCCTGGTGCCGGCGATGGTGCTGGCCACGGTCGTGGCCGACATCCCCGAGGGGGCGGGGCCGATGGCGCTGGCCGCAGCGACCGGCTCCGCGGCCTACATCGGGCTGTTCGTGATGATCGGGGCGATCACCCGCCGCTCGGCCATCTGGGCCCTGGCCGTGGTGTTCCTCGGTGAGCGGCTGCTGGGCGGCTACCTGTCCGGCATCGCCCAGATCTCGCCCATGTGGGAGGCGCAGCAGGTCTACGCCGGCCTGGCCCGGGACGACGGCGGCTGGCGGCTCCTGCGGGACGGCACGCCCAACGGCTGGGGCGCGGTGGTCCGCCTCGCCATCATCACCGCCGTGACCCTGGCGATCGCCGCCTGGCGCCTCGGACGGCTCAAGCCGACGGGGGGCGACGAGTAGGCAACCAGGACAGAACCTGTCCGCCGTGCGTGCCACCATGCGGGCATGTGGGACACGTCGGCCCGGCTGCTGCGGCTGCTGTCGCTGCTCCAGGTCCGGCGCGACTGGTCCGGACCGCAGCTGGCCGAGCGCCTGGGGGTCGACGTCCGCACCGTTCGGCGCGACGTCGAGAGGCTGCGGTCGCTCGGCTACCCGGTGGAATCCACGCCCGGCGTGGCCGGCGGCTACCGCCTGGGGGCGGGCGCCGACCTCCCCCCGCTGCTGCTCGACGACGACGAGGCCGTGGCGGTGGCGGTCGGCCTGCGCACCGCCGCCAACGGGACCGTGGCCGGCATCGAGGAGGCGTCGCTACGGGCGCTGGCCAAGCTGGAGCAGGTGCTCCCGGCCCGCCTGCGGCACCGGGTCCAGACGCTGGGCGCCGCCACCGTCGCCCTGCCTGGCCCTCGGCCGACCGTCGACGCCGACCTGCTGACCGTGGTGGCCGCCGCCTGCCGGGCCACCGAGCAGCTCCGCTTCGACTACCGCGACCACGGCGGGGCCACCAGCCGCCGCACCGTCGAGCCCTACCACCTCGCCCACACCGGCCGGCTCTGGTACCTGGTGGCGTGGGACGCCGACCGCCGCGACTGGCGCACGTTCAGGGTCGATCGCATCGCCTCGACGCCGATCCCCGGCGACCGCTTCACGCCCCGGCCCCCGCCCGGCGGCGACTTCGGCGCCTACCTCGCCCGGTCGGTCACGACCTCGCCCTACCGCTACACGGCCCGGGTCGTGTTCGACGCGCCCGTGGACGAGGTGGCCGAGCGCCTTTCCCCCGCCGGCGCCACCCTGGCCGCGCTGCCGGAGGGCCGCACCCGGGCCGGGTTCGGGGCCGAGACGCTGTCCGCCCTCGGGGCGTTCGTGGGCTCCGCCGGGTTCGAGTTCACGATCGAGGACCCGCCCGAGCTTGTCGAGCACCTGGCCCGGATGGCGGACCGGTTCCTGCGGGCGGGCGGCGCGGGCTGATTTTCGGGGATTGTGCCCGGGCGCACTAGCCTGAGCGCCGCTGACGACCTCCGTGGGAGAGACCCGGGACCTTCACCCGGGCGCCGAAGGGGCAACCACCCCGGAACCTCTCAGGCACCAGGGACCACTGGGGCGAGGCAGCTCTGGAGCCGCCGCCGGCGGTGACAGAGGGGGCCAGCACGAGCCACCACCTCGACCCTCCGGGAGCACGACGTGAGCACCAGCGCCGCCCCGTTTGCCGACCGTCACATCGGGCCCTCCCCCGCCGACGTCGAGCACATGCTCGCCACCCTCGGCCTGTTGTCGCTCGACGAGCTGATCGACCAGGCCGTCCCGGCCACGATCCGCGACGACAAGCCGCTCGAGCTGGACGCCGCGGTCTCCGAGTCCGACGCCATCGCTCGGCTGCGGGCGCTCGCCGACCGCAACCAGGTCCTGACATCGTTGATCGGCGCCGGCTACCACGGCACCCACACGCCCGGCGTCATCCTGCGCAACGTGCTGGAGAACCCGGCCTGGTACACGGCGTACACGCCCTACCAGCCCGAGATCAGCCAGGGCCGCCTGGAGGCGCTGCTCAACTTCCAGACCATGGTGTGCGACCTGACCGGCATGGAGATCGCCAACGCCTCCATGCTCGACGAGGGCACGGCGGCCGCCGAGGCCATGACGCTGGCCCGCCGCTCGACCCGCCACGACGGCGACGCGTTCTTCCTCGACGCCGAGTGCCACCCCCAGACCATCGCGGTGGTCGCCACGCGGGCCGAGCCGCTAGGCATCCGCATCGTCGTAGGCGACCCGGCGACCGACCTGGTGCCCGGGGACGTGTTCGGCGTGCTGCTCCAGCACCCGGGCACCTCCGGCGTCGTCCGCGACCTGCGCCCCGTGATCGACGCGGTGCACGACGCCGCCGGGCTGGCGGTCGTGGCCACCGACCTGCTGGCCTGCACGCTGCTGGTCCCGCCGGGCGAGCTGGGTGCGGACGTCGCCGTCGGCTCGTCGCAGCGGTTCGGCGTGCCGATGGGCTTCGGCGGCCCCCACGCCGGCTTCCTGGCCACCCGCGACGCCTTCCGCCGCTCGCTGCCCGGCCGGCTGGTCGGCGTGTCGGTCGACGCCGCCGGCCGGCCCGCCCACCGCCTGGCGCTCCAGACCCGCGAGCAGCACATCCGCCGTGAGAAGGCGACGTCCAACATCTGCACCGCCCAGGTGCTGCTGGCCGTGATGGCGTCGATGTACGCCGTGTACCACGGACCCGAGGGCCTCACCGCCATCGCCCGCGGCGTCCACGCCCAGGCCACCGCGGTGGCCCGGCGGCTGGGGGACGCCGGCTTCGACCTGATCCACGACACCTGGTTCGACACGCTGACGATCCGTACGCCCGGCCAGGCGGCCGAGATCACCGAGCGAGCCCGCCAGGCCGGGCTCAACCTCCGGCGGCTCGACGGCGACCGCCTCGGCCTCGCCTTCGACGAGACGACCGAGCCGGTGCTCAGCCGGCTGCTGGCGGCGTTCGGCATCGACACCGACCCCGCCGACCTGGCCGAGGCGGCCGCCGCCGGCAACGGGGGCGTGCCGGCCGCCGAGGCCCGCACCAGCGAGTTCCTCAGCCACCCGGTGTTCCACGACCACCGGTCCGAGACCGAGATGCTGCGCTACCTGCGCGGCCTGGCCGACAAGGACGTGGCGCTCGACCGGGCCATGATCCCGCTCGGCTCGTGCACGATGAAACTCAACGCCACCACCGAGATGGAACCGGTCACGTGGCCGGAGTTCGGGGCCGTCCACCCGTTCGCCCCGCTCGACCAGGCCGAGGGCTACCGCGAGCTGATCGAGGACCTGGAGACCACGCTCGCCCGGATCACCGGCTTCGACGCCGTGTCGCTCCAGCCCAACGCCGGCTCCCAGGGTGAGCTGGCCGGCCTGCTCGCCATCCGCGAGTACCACCGCAGCCGGGGTGACGACCAGCGGGACGTGTGCCTCATCCCCGCCTCGGCGCACGGCACCAACGCGGCGTCCGCCGTCATGGCCGGCATGCGGGTCGTGGTCGTGGCCTGCGACGACGCCGGCAACGTCGACATGGCGGACTTCCGGGCCAAGGCCGGCGAGCACGGCGACCGCCTGGCCGCGCTCATGGTCACCTACCCGTCGACCCATGGCGTGTTCGAGTCGACGATCGTCGAGATCTGCGACGTCGTCCACGAGCACGGCGGCCAGGTCTACGTCGACGGCGCCAATCTCAACGCCCTGGTCGGCGTCGCCCGGCCGGGCTGGTTCGGCGGCGACATCAGCCACTTGAACCTGCACAAGACGTTCTGCATCCCCCACGGCGGCGGCGGCCCCGGCGTCGGGCCCGTGGCGGCCCGGGCCCACCTGGCCCCGTTCCTGCCCAACCACCCGGCGACCCGCGAGGCGGGCCCCGAGACCGGCCCCGGCCCCGTGTCGGCCGCCCCGTGGGGCTCGGCCGGCATCCTGCCCATCAGCTACACGTACGCCATGCTCATGGGGGCCGAGGGACTGCGCCGCGCCACCCAGGTCGCCATCCTCAGCGCCAACTACATCGCCGCCCGGCTGGGCGACCACTACCCGGTGCTGTACACCGGCGAGCACGGCCGGGTCGCCCACGAGTGCATCGTCGACATCCGGCCGATCACCAAGGCCACCGGCGTTACCGTCGACGACGTGGCCAAGCGGCTGGTCGATTACGGCTTCCACGCCCCGACCATGAGCTTCCCGGTGGCCGGCACGCTGATGATCGAGCCGACCGAGTCCGAGTCGCTGGCCGAGGTCGACCGCTTCTGCGATGCCATGATCGCCATCAAGGGCGAGATCGACCGGGTGGCGTCCGGCGAGTGGCCGCACGCGGACAGCCCGCTGCACCACGCGCCGCACACCGCCGAGGACCTGTTGGTCACCGAGTGGGACCGCCCCTACAGCCGCGAGGACGCGGCCTACCCGGCGCCGGCGTTGCGCCGGTCGAAGTACTGGCCGCCGGTCAGCCGGATCGACGGCGGCTACGGCGACCGCAACCTGATGTGCGCCTGCCCGCCCCCGGAGGCGTTCGAGTAGCCGCCCGGCGACGGGGTCAGCCGTTGACCAGGTCGGCGATCTGGTGCAGCAGCGGCCCGGGACCGGCCACCAGCAGCGTCGTGACGCAGGTCTCGCGCCAGCGGGCCATGTCGTCGCGGATCTTGGCGGGCGGGCCCACGAGGTAGACGTCCTCGACCATGGCGGTCGGCACCGCGGCCGCGGCGTCGGCCTTGCGGCCGGCCAGGTAGGCCTCCTGGATCTTGTCGCACTCGGCCTCGTAGCCCAGCCGGACGAAGACGTCCTTGTGGAAGTTGCGGTCCCGGGCGCCCATGCCGCCGATGTACAGCGCCAGGTTGGGGCGCAGCACGTCGGCGCAGGCCTCGAGGTCGTCTCCCGGCACCACCGGGACCACGCACGCCACTTCGAAGTCGTCGGCCGTGTGGCGGGAGCCCGGCCGGGAGAACCCCTCGTCCAGCGCCTTGCGGTAGAAGTCGTCGGCCTTGGGCGAGAAGAACATCGGCAGCCAGCCGTCGCCGATCTCGGCGGCGAGCGCTACGTTCTTCGGCCCCTCGGCCCCGAGGTAGATCGGGATGTCGGACCGCAGCGGCCGCACGATCGACTTCAGCGGCTTGCCCAGCCCGGTGCCGCCCTGGAACGGCATGGCGTAGTGCTCGCCCACGTAGGAGACCGGCTCGTCGCGGGCGACGATGCGCCGCACGATGTCGACGTACTCGCGGGTGCGGGCCAGCGGCTTGGCGTAATCCTGGCCGTACCAGCCCTCGACGACCTGGGGCCCGGACACTCCGAGCCCCAGGATCAGGCGCCCGCCCGAGAGGTGGTCGAGCGTGATGGCGGTCATGGCCGTGCTGGCCGGCGTCCGGGCCGAGATCTGGGTGATGGCGGTGCCCAGCTTGACCCGGGTCGTCTGGGACCCCCACCACGCCAGCGGTGTGAAGCAGTCGGACCCGTACGCCTCCGACGTCCAGATGGAGTCGAACCCCAGCTCCTCGGCCGCCGTGATCTGGTCGACCGCGTCGACCGGCGGCCCGCTGGAGGGCCAGTAGCCGACGATCAGGCCGAGCTTCACCGCGGCTACCCGCGCACCCGGACGTTGGGCCCGGCGTTGCCGTTGCTGGCCCCGCCGGCGGCCTTGGCGCCGGCGTCTGCCGCCTCCGCCCCGGCCTCGGCCGTGTCGACCGCCTGGTCGGCCAGGTCCTCGACGGCGTCCTCCAGGTCCTCGGCGGCGTCCGCGGCCTGCTCGACCTTCTTCTGCTCCTCGCCGGGCAGAGTGCCGAGCCCGGCCAGGCCGGACAGCATCTCGCGCAGCTGGGTGAGCTGGCCGGTGACGGCGTCGCGCTGGCGGGTGAGCTCGCCCACCTCGCGCTCCGCGGTCTTCTTCGTGACCTCGGCGTGGGTCTTGGCCTCGAAGATGAGCTGGTCGGCCTCGGACCGGGCGTCGGACACCGTGCGGTCGGCGAATGCCCGCGCCTTGGACTCGACCTCGGTGGCCTCGAGGTCGGCGTCCTTGCGGCGCTGCTCGGCCGCGGTGTCGATCTCCTTGGCCCGCTGGTCGGCGGCCCGGGCCCGCTGCTCGGCCTCGCCCACCAGCCGCTGGGTAGCGGCCATGGCGGCGTCGTGGCGCTCGCTCTCCTCGCGCTCGGACTTCTCGCGGCGCTCGGCCAGCTCGAGCTCGAGGGCCTGCAACTCGGCCTCGCGCTTCTCCTTGGCCTTGGTGAGCAGCTTGGAGGCGGCGGCCCGCTTCTCCTCGGCCTCGCGGGAGGCGACGTTGCGCAGCTCGATGATCTCCCGCTCGGCCGTGGCCCGCAGGGTGGCGATCTCTCGCTCGGCGGTGGCCCGCAGCTCGGCGACCTCGTGGTCGGTGGTCGTGCGGAGCTGGCTGGTCTCCCGCTCGGCCTCGGACCGCAGGTTCTCGACCTCGCGGCGGGTGTTGGCCCGCTGGTCGTTGGCCTCGCGGTCGGCCGAGTCGCGGACGGCCTTGGCCTCCCGCTCTGCGGCCGTCTTGACCGCGGTGGCGACGGCCCGGGCCTTCTCCACCACCTCCTTGGACTCGAGGTGGGCGGCCGCGATCAGCTTCTCGGCCTCGCGCTTGGACTCGCCCCGGTGCTCATTGGCCTGTTCGTCGGCCAGGCGGAGCAGCTGCTCGACGCGGCTGCCGAGGCCCGACAGTGTCGGCTGGGCCCGTTCCTCCAGGGCCTTGTTCTGCTCGGCGACCTTGCGTTCGAGGTCGTTGATACGGTCGCGCGCGTCGGTCGTGCCGGTCTTGGCCCGGGACGCGGTGTCGGTCAGCTCCTCGATGCGTGCGTGGAGCCGCTCGATGAACATGTCGACCTGCGTGCGTTCGTATCCCCGTAGAACGATCGTGAAGTCGGGGGTTCCGCCGCTAGCGGCCGACGGCGAAGACGTTGTGCCCATGGCGTTCCATCATGTCAGACGGTGCGCCGTCGATGTTCCGCCGACGGTAGGCGGAGCCCCGGGGGATCTCCGCTGGGGTGCAAAGTGCCACAGGTCGACCGCGAACTGAAACGTGTTCTAGCCTGACGGCAGGACCGAGGAGCCGTCATGACGCACCGCTACCCCTTCCCCATCCCCTTCGGCTGGTTCTGCGTGGGCTACCCGGAGGAGTTCCCGGAGGGCGCGGCCCGGCCGCTCTACTACTGGGGTCGCCACCTCGTCGCGTGGCGCGACACGGCCGGAGAGCTGCACGTCCAGGACGCCTTCTGCCCCCACCTCGGCGCCCATCTCGGCCACGGGGGAACGGTCGAGGGCTGCGAGATCCGCTGCCCGTTCCACGGCTGGCAGTACGACGCCGAGGGAACCAACACGGTGATCCCCTACAGCGAGCGGGTGAACCGTAAGGCCCAGCTGCGCACCTACCCGACGCTCGAGCGCAACGGCGTGGTCCTGGCCTGGTACCACCCCGACGACGAGCCGCCGATGTGGGACGTGCCCGAGGTCCCCGAGCTCAACGGCCATCCCGAGTGGACCGTCACCACCCGCTCCCATTACGAGATCGAGGCGGCGCTGCAGGAGATGGCGGAGAACGCGGTCGACTCCGCCCACTTCCGCTACGTGCACGACACGGCGGCGGTGCCGGTGCTGGAGGAGTACACGGCCGGGTTCCCCGAGGCGGTCATGCGGTCGTCGCAGAAGTACGTGACCGGGCGGGGCGTGGTCGAGGGCCGGCTCGACACCCACGCCTGGGGCCCGGGCCTGTCGCTCGTCTACTTCAGCGGCATCGTCGACACGATCAACTACACGACCACGACGCCGATCGAGGCCGACCGCTGCATCGTGCGGTTCAACTTCGCGGTGAAGTCCCTGGGCGACGAGGCTGCCACGCGCGGCGTGGGCAAGGCGTTCGCCGCCGAGGTCGACAAGCAGGTGCGGGAGGACAAGCCCATCTGGGAGCACAAGGCCCACCTGGTGCGCCCCGCGCTCATCGACACCGACGGGCCGTTCATGAAGTTCCGCAAGTGGATGGCCCAGTTCTACGCCGAGCCGGTGGGCGACGACCGCCTCGTGTACCCGCCGCCCTACTGGCCCGACCGCCTCGACGAGGCCCCGGCCAAGGCCACCGCGTCGGCCCGGCACGGGGGCGGGTAGGGGCGTCGCGGCGGGTCCCCGCCAGAATGTGCGGGTGCAGGACCCCGACGCGACAGGTGCCGTCCTGGCCGCCCTGTCGGCGGCCATGCGGGCCGTCACGCTCGGGTCCTCGCTCGACCGGGTGCTGCACCAGCTCGCCGCCAGCGCCCGCCAGCTCGTCGGGGCCCGCTACGCGGCCATCGGCGTCCCCGAGCCCGAGGGCGACGAGTTCGCCCAGTTCGTGACCGTGGGCATGAGCGACGAGCTGATCGCCCAGCTCGGCCCGCTCCCCCGCACCCACGGGCTGCTCGACGCCATGCTGGCCGACCCGTCGCCCTACCGGACCGACGACATCACCCGCGACCGGCGGTTCCGGGGCTGGTGGCCGTCGGCCCACCCCCAGATGCGGTCGTTCCTGGGCGTGCCGATCGTGTCGTCGGGCGACGTGATCGGGGCCTTCTACGTCACCGACAAGGAGGGCGGCGGCGGCTTCACCGACGGGGACGAGGCCGCCGTCGTGCTGCTGGCCTCCCACGCCGCCATCGCCATCGATCAGGCCCGGCTGTTCGAGGACAGCCGGGAGCTGGCGCTGCTCCAGGAGCGCGGGCGGCTGGCCCGCGAGCTGCACGACGCGATGAGCCAGTCGCTGTTCAGCCTCCAGCTGTCGGCGGACACCGCCACCCGGCTCCTGGCCGAGGACCCGGCGGGGGCGGCGGCGGCGCTGGCCACGGTGCGGGCCCTGGCGGCCCAGGTGTCGGCCGAGCTGCGCACCACGGTCGAGGGCCTGCGCCCGGCCGACCTCGAGCGCGACGGGCTGGCCGCGGCGCTGACGACCCAACTCACCGTCGCCGGTCGCGCCCACGACGTGCCCGTCGACGTGGAGGTCGGCGACCTCGACGGCCTCGACCCCGACGACGAGCACCAGGTCCTGCGCATCGCCCAGGAGGCGGTCACGAACGCGCTGCGCCACGCGTCGGCCGGCCGGGTCCGGGTCACGCTCGGCCCCGGAGCGCCGGACTCGCGCTGGGCCCTGGTGCTGCGGGTCAGCGACGACGGCCGGGGGTTCGACCCCCAGGCGCGGGGGCTGCGGGCCCGCCGCCTGGGCCTGACCTCGATGCACGAGCGGGCCGCGTCGCTGGGCGGGGCGCTGACCGTGACGTCGGCACCGGGCGAGGGCACGACCGTCGAGCTGCGGGTGCCGCGGTGACCGACGGCGACGCGATCCGGGTCGTGGTGAGCGACGACCACCCGGTCGTGCGCCAGGGGCTGCGGTCGTTCCTGGAGGCCCAGGGCTTCGCCGTCGTGGGCGAGGCCGCCGACGGGGAGGCCGCGGTGCGGCTGGTGGCCGAGGTCCGTCCCGACGTGCTGCTCACGGACCTGGTGATGCCGGGGCTGGACGGCATCGAGGCCATCCGCCGGGTCCGGGGCCTGGGCATCCCGGTGGGGATCCTGGTCCTCACCAGCTTCAGCGGGGCCGACCAGGTCATCCCGGCCATCCGGGCCGGGGCCGACGGCTACCTGCTCAAGGACGCCGGCCCGGCGGCCCTGACCGACGCCATCCGGGCGGTTCACCGCGGCGAGGCGCTGCTGTCGCCCGAGGCGGCGGCCGTGGTGATGTCCCGGGTTGCGGACGACACCGGCGCTCCCCCGTCACCCAACCCCGACCTCGACCGGCTCACGCCCCGGGAGCGGGAGGTCCTCGCCGGCCTCGGCCGGGGGCTGACCAACCGGCAGCTGGCATCGGAGCTGTTCGTGTCCGAGAAGACCGTCAAGACCCATGTGTCGAGCCTGCTGGCCAAGCTGCGGCTCGCCGACCGGACCCAGGCCGCCCTGTTCGCGGTCCGGGCAGGCGTGGTGGACCCCCGGCGATGACGGCCCGGTCCCGGCTCCTGGCCGCGGCGGCCGCGTGCCTGGCCGCCGCCACCGGCGTGTACCTGCTGGCCGTGCGCACGACCCGGGGCCAGATGGTCGAGAACGTGGCCATGGAGGGCCGACCGGTCGAGACATGGTGGGCGCACAACCCCACGGCCGAGCGCTTCGGTGCGATGGCGACCGTGCTCGCTGTCGGGGGTGCCGTGGCCGTGGTGGCGTGGGCGGCCCGCCGCGTCTCGATCGGCGGCGCGATTGTCGTCGCCGCGTCGATCGCGGCGTCGCTGGCGATCACCGAGGTGCTGAAGCACGTGGTGATGGACCGGCCGGCGCTGGTCGCCGTCGGCGACCGCATCTACATGGAACCGAACACGTTCCCGAGCGGGCACTCCACCATGGCGGTGTCGGTCGCCATCGTCGCGGTCGCGCTCGCCCCGCGCGGCCGCCGGGCGGTCGCCGCCGCGGTCGGCGGGGCCTACGCCGCAGCCGTGGGCCTGTCCATGCTGGCCGCCGAAGCCCACCGCCCCGCCGACGCCGTGGGGGCCGCGCTGGTGAGCACTGCGGTCGCCCTCGCCGTCGCCGCCGCGGGCGCGGCCCCGCCCTCCGCCCCGCGTGTGCGGCCGTCCACACTCGTCGCCGGCATCGCGGGGGTGGCCGTCGCCGGTGCGCTGGTCCTGGGGGTGTTCGTGCTGGGCGACGCGGTCGCTCACGGGCCGCTCACCGACGCCGAGATCGCCCGCGCCCGGACCGTCGGGGCGCTGGCGGAAGGGGCCGCCACCCTGGCGGCCGTCGGCGGCTACGCCTGGCTCACGCGGCCCGCGACGCGGGCGGCCTAGGTCTTCCGACCGAGGCAGAACCCGTCCGCGGGCCGATGGCGGCCGCCGGGCCGCTCCCTACGTTGCAGGGCAACGGCAACGACGAAGGGAGCGCACGGTGCGCAGGACTGCTCTCATCACGGGGGCCAGCCGGGGGTTCGGGCGGGCACTGGCCGAGCGGCTGGCGGCGGACGGGTGGAACCTGGTGATCGATGCCCGGGGCCCGGTGGCCCTGGAGGAGGCCCGGCGGGCCATCGACGCGACCGGACCCGGCTCGGTCGTCGCCCTGCCCGGCGACGTCGAGGACCCCGTCCACGTCGCCGCCCTGGTCAGCGCGGCCGCCGGGCAGGGCCGCTTCGAGCTGGTGGTCAACAACGCCGGCACGCTCGGCCCCTCCCCGCTGCCGTCGGTGGCGTCGCTGCGGGCCGGCGACCTGGCCAGCACCCTGGCCACCAACGTCGTGGCGCCGCTGCGGGTCATCCAGGCGGCCCTCCCCCACCTCCGGGCCGCCGACGGCGCCATCGTCAACGTGACCTCGGACGCCGCGGTCGAGGGCTACGAGGGCTGGAGCGGCTACGGGGCGTCCAAGGCCGCCCTGGAGCAGCTGAGCCGAGTGCTGGCCACCGAGGAGCCCGACGTGCGGGTCTACGCCGTCGACCCCGGCGACATGCGCACGCAGATGCACCAGGACGCGTTCCCCGGCGAGGACATCTCCGACCGGCCGCTGCCCGAGACCCGGGTCCCCAGCCTGGTGCGGCTGATCGAGCTGCGCCCGCCGAGCGGGCGGTACCACGTCGAGGAGGTGCCCGAGGCGCTGGAGGCGGTCCGATGAGGGTGATGGACCCGGCGCGCACCGACCACACGGGCGAAGGCGTGGCCCGGGCGAGGATCCGCAGCGGCGTGGACCCCTACGTCCGGACCGAGCTCGCCGTCGTCACCGACCTCCGGCCGTTCCGCATCCCCGACGGCGACGAGGCGGGCACGCCCGTCGAGGTCCGCGACGGCGGCGAGCTCGGCTCGGACGCCCGGGCGGGCGTGCGACTCATGGTGGCCCGGAGATCCGAGGACCACGTCAGCCACCGGGCCTTCGCCGACCTGGGCGACGCCCTCGGGCCGGGCGACGTCGTGGTCGTCAACACCTCGGCCGTCATCCCGGCCGCCCTCGACGCGTGCGGCCCGGACGGCGAGCCGGTCCGCCTGCACCTGTCGACGGAGCAGCCGGGCGGCTTCTGGGTCGTCGAGCCCCGCCGACCCGCCGGTCCGGGCACCGAGCGCTACCGCGGCCGGCCACCGACCCACCTGGTGGTGGCCGGTGACGGCCGGGCCGAGCTGCTGGCGCCCTACCCCGCCGGCACCAGGGTGGCCCGGCTGTGGCTGGCCCGGCTCGACCTGCCGGCGCCGGTGCTCGACCACCTGGCCGCCCACGGGCAGCCGGTCCGCTACGCCCACGCGGACGCGGCCTGGCCCGTCGAGGCCTACCAGTCGGTGTTCTCCCGGGTCCCGGGGTCGGCCGAGATGCCGAGCGCAGCCCGACCCTTCACCGAGGCCCTGGTCACCGAGCTCGTGACCCGAGGCGTCGTGCTGGCCCCGCTCACGCTGCACACCGGCGTGTCGTCCCAGGAGGCCGGCGAGCCGCCGTACGCCGAGCGGTACACGGTCCCGGCCGCAACCGCCGCCCTGGTGAACGCCGCCCACGACGACGGCCGCCGGGTCGTGGCCGTGGGGACGACCGTGGTGCGGGCGCTGGAGACGGTGGCCGACGCCCGGGGTCGGGCCCACCCCGGCCACGGCTGGACCGAGCTGGTCGTCACGCCCGAGCGGGGCGTCCGCGCGATCGACGGCCTGCTCACCGGCTGGCACGAGCCGGAGTCGTCACACCTGGCGATGCTGGAGGCCGTCGGCGGCCGGGACCTGGTGGAGCGGTCCTACGCCGCTGCCGTGGCCACGGGCTACCGCTGGCACGAGTTCGGCGACAGCCACCTCATCCTGCCCTGACTCACCCCCGGGGCGACGGCCAGTCCTCCCCGCGGGCGGCGGCCTCTCCCCCGCCGTCCACGGGGAGGACGGCCCCCGCGACGTAGGACGCTTCCGGGGACAGCAGGAAGGCGATGACCGCCGCCTGCTCCTCCGGCGTCGCCATCCGCCCGATGGGGACCGGGTAGGCGTCGCCGACCGACAACGGGTCCACGGGGAGCCCGTCGACCATGGCCGTGGCGGTCGGCCCCGGGGCCACGGCGTTGAGCCGGATGCCCGCCCCGATCCAGGCCGCTGTCGGCGCCTGGCGCCGCACCCAGCGGGCCAGGGCCAGCTTGGTCGACGGGTAGTCGGCGAAGGCGCCAGCCCGCTCGGCCGCGGCCACGGCCGCGGGCTCGTCGCCGGCGTCGCAGGCGACCACGACGGCCGGGTCCACCGTGGGCAGGACCGTCGCCGAGTTCGAGCTCAGCGCGACCGCCGCCGCATCCCCGGACCGGGCCAGCAGCGGCCGCAGCCCCTCCAGCGTGGCCACCGCCCCGAAGTAGTTGACCCCCACGACCAGGCGGGCCCCGGCCCCCTGGACCCCGGCGCCGGCGACGAGCCCGTCCAGCGCCCCGCCGCGCACGGCGGACTCGACGCCCGCCACCATGGCCGCCCGGCCCTCGGGCGTGGCCAGGTCGGCGGTCACCTCCGCGTCCCGCAGGTCGACGCCGACCACGGCGTGGCCGGCGCCCTCCAGCGCCCGGCGGACGGCCGCGCCGATGCCACCGGCCGAGCCGGTGACGCAGACGGTGCCCATCAGGGGCTGCTCCGAGAGGCGCAGCCGTGGCCCAGCGGCCCGGCGCCGAAGGCGCCAAGAGCGGAGGCACAGCGTCGTTTGACCTTCGGCGGCGGAGCCGCCGAATACGCACCGGTGCACCTGTTCGCTGACCGCATCAGCTCATGATGTTGAGGTCGCCGCAGGTGGCGCCGCCGTCGATCGCCAGCTCGGCGCCTGCGATGTAGCTCGCCTCGTCGGAGGCCAGGAACAGGACCGCGGCCGCCACCTCGTCGGGCGAGCCCATCCGGGACACCGGCAGCCGCTTGTAGAACGGGGCGTCGCCCGAGGTCCCGGCGACCATCGGCGTGTCGATGCCGCCCGGGTGGACCGAGTTGACCCGGATGCCCTTCTGGCCGAGGTCGATGGCCGCGGTCTTCGACAGGCCCCGCACGGCCCACTTGCTGGCGACGTAGGCGCCCAGGTACGGCAGGCCCTGGAGCCCGGCGGTCGAGGACACGTTGACGATCGAGCCGCCGCCCGCGTCGACCATCGAGGCCGTCACGGCCTTCATGCCGAGGAACACGCCGGTCACGTTGACCCGCATGACCCGCTCGAAATCCTCCAGCGTGGTCTTGTGCAGCGACTGGAAGTGGAGGATGCCCGCGTTGTTGACCAGCACCGAGACCGGCCCGAACGCCTCCTCGGAGGCCTTGACCGCGGCGGCCCATTGGGCCTCGTCGGTGACGTCGAGGTGCGCGTAGAGGGCGGCGTCGCCGATGTCGGCGGCCACGGCCGTGCCCTCGTCGTCCAGCACGTCCCCGAGCACCACCTTGGCGCCCTCGGCGGCGAACAGGCGGGCCTCGGCCGCGCCCTGGCCCCGGGCGGCACCCGAGATGATCGCCACCTTCCCGTCGAGCCGTCCCGTCATGTCACGCTCCTCACGAGCTCGGCTTGCCGGCACCGACCGCCCACATGGCGAAGAACTGCGACCCGCCGCCGTAGGCGTGGCCGAGGGCCACCCGGGCACCGTCGATCTGGTGCTCGCCGGCCCGGCCCCGGACCTGCATCGCCGCCTCGGCGAAGCGGATCATCCCCGAGGCGCCGATCGGGTTGGACGACAGCACGCCGCCTGACGGGTTCCAGGGGATGTCGCCGTCCATGGCCGTGGCCCCGTCCTCGACGAGCTTCCAACCCTGGCCCTCCTCGGCGAAGCCGAGGTTCTCCAGCCACATCGGCTCGTACCACGAGAACGGCACGTAGACCTCGGCCACGTCGATGTCGCGGCGGGGGTCGGCGATGCCGGCCTGGGCGTAGACCTCGGCGGCGCACTCGCGGCCGCCGATCGGGTTCACCTGGTCGCGGCCGGGCGCCATCGTGGGCTCGGACCGCATGGCCCCGCCCAGCATCCAGGCCGGGTCGGTGGCGGCGTCGCCGCCGGCCTCGTCCGTGAAGACCATGGCGCAGGCGCCGTCCGAGGACGGGCACGTCTCCGAGTAGCGGATCGGGTCCCACAGCATGATCGAGTCGTTGACCGACTCGAACGTGATGCCCTCCTCGTGGAGGTGGGCCTTGGGATTCTTCAGGGCGTTCAGGCGGTCCTTCAGCGCCACCAGCACCCCGATGTGCTCCGGAGCGCCGGAGCGGCGCATGTAGGCCCGGATGTGGGGCGCGAAGTAGCCGCCCGCCCCCGCCACGAGCGGCGGGCTGAACGGGATCGGCAGCGTGAGCGCCCACATGGCCTCGCTCTCGGACTGCTTCTCGAAGGCGACGGTCAGGACCCGGCGGTGGATGCGGGCCTGGATCAGGCTGGCGGCGACGAGTGCCGTGGACCCGCCCACGGACCCGGCGGTGTGGACCCGCAGCAGCGGCTTGCCCACGGCCCCCAGGGCGTCGGCCAGGTACAGCTCCGGCATCATCACGCCCTCGAAGAAGTCGGGCGCCTTGCCGATGACCACGGCCTCGATGTCGGCCCAGGTCATCCCGGCGTCCTGGAGCGCCTCGACGGCGGCCTCCCGCACCAGCCCGGCGATCGAGACGTCGCCCCGGGTGGCCTGATGGCGGGTCTGGCCGATGCCGACGACCGCGACGCGCTCCTTCGCCATCAGCGTTCGCCTCCTTCCAGGACGCACACCAGGTTCTGCTGCAGGCACGGCCCGCTGGTGGCGTGAGCGACCGCCCGGTTCGCGTCGCCCCGGGCGATGCGGGTGGCGGCCTCGCCGATGCGGATCAGCCCCGCGGCGATGAGCGGGTTGGCGGCGAGCGGGCCGCCCGACGGGTTGATCGTGACGCCGTCGCCCAGCCCGAGCGCCTCCCGCACCACCACCTCCTGGTGCGTGAACGGGGCGTGGAGCTCGGCCAGGTCGACCGGGCGGTCCCCCACGCCCGCCCGGTCGCCGGCCAGTCGGGTCGATACCGAGGTCGTCAGGTCCCGCACCCCCAGCGCGTGGGCCTCGATCCGGTGGTCGATGCCCCGGATCCAGGCGGGCCGGGCGGCCAGCTCGCGGGCCCGGTCGCCGGCGGCCAGGATGACGGCCGCGGCCCCGTCCGTGACCGGCGGGCAGTCGTGGCGGCGCAGCGGGGCAGCGATCTCCGGCCCGGCCAGCAGCGCCTCCGGGTCGGCGGAGCTGGTCAGCTGGGCGTACTCGTTGGCGGCGGCTGCCCGCCGGCTGCGGGCCGCGATGGCCGCCATCTCCTCGACGGTGGTCACGCCGGCGTCGAGGCAGGCCCGCGCCTGGAGGGCCGCCAGGCCGACGCTGTCGGGCCACAGCGGGGCCATGTAGTACGGGTCGAGCTGGCGGGACAGCACGTCGCGCAGTGCCCCGGGCGACGACTTGCCGTACCCGTAGACGAGCGCGGTGTCGGCCATGCCGGTCTGGATCTTGACCCAGGCCTCGTACAGGGCCCAGGCGCCGTCCATCTCGACGTGGCTTTCGCTGATCGGCGGCCTGGCGCCGACGCCGTCGAGCGTGCTCACGAAGCTGAAGGCCGAGCCGGCCAGGTAGTCGGTGCTGCCCGAGCAGGTGAAGTCGATCTGGGTCTGGTCGAGGCCGACCTCCGACTTCACCTTGTGGAGCACCGGCATCAGCAGCTCCACCTCGTTGCGGTACTGCTCCCGGCGGACGTGGTGGGACTGGGCGAAGGCCACGACCGCGACGTCGCGCATCAGACGTGCTCCCGGTAGGAGTCGTAGGGCGCGTCGGGCTCGCCCGTGGGGCGCCACCACTTGATGGAGGCCAGGTCGTGGGTCAGCTCGTCGTCGTCGACCCACACGGCCTCGACCCGCATGCCCATGCGGATCTGGTCGAACGGGATCTCCTGGACCAGGCCGAACAGACCCATGTCCGCCCCGTCGGGCAGGACGGTGGCGCACACGTAGGGCAGCTCCATCGCCGACCCCGAGAACTTCACGTTCACCACGCAGAACGTGGTGACGATGCCCCGGTCCGGCAGCTCCACCTGCTCGCTGGTGGGCACGCCGTCGTTGGGGCACGAGCCGCGGGGCGGGAGGATGACCTTGCCGCAGGTGCCGCAGCGCTCACCGTAGATCTTCTTGCCGGCGATGCCCCGCAGGAACCGCGAGGTCGCCCGGCCGGCGGTGAACGTGTAGTCGAGGCGGGCCGGCGTACGGACGCCCCGGACCGGCTCGACGTCCCGGAGGGCCGCGGGCAACGTGAGCGGGCTCGGCGGCGTCACTGGCGCACCCTTCGGGCGGCGCGCAAGGACGCATCGGCGCTTCGGGCCGAGTGCCGCACGGTGCTGATGGTTCGCCCGCTGCGCTCGCTCACGGCACCTCCTCCAGGGGCTCGAAGCAGGCGATGTCGGTGATGGCGCCCTCGCGCGCGTCGCGCCAGCGGGCCCGGACTCGCATGCCGGTGCGGACCCGGCCGGGTGATCCGGCGTCGAGGGCGTGGAGGATCCCGGTGTCGGCCCCGTCCAGCCGGACCAGCGCCCAGGCGAAGGGCCGGTCGAGCGGTTGGTTCCGCCGCGGGGCGGGCTCCCACGACCAGGTGGTGACCTCGCCGGTGTCGGCCAGCTCGACCAGCTCGGTGAGCTCCTCGCTGGTGACGGGGTCGTACTCGACCGGCGGGCACAGCACCCGCCCGTCCCCGGCCCGGACCCCGAGCACCAGTCCCTCCCGCAGGCCGGTCAGGAACGCGCTCTGCACCGGCCCGACGGTCCGGCTGAAGGGGTACTCGAGCACCAACGGCGCCGACAGGATCTCGGCCTCGGCCATGCCACCTCCCCCACAACTGAAACAGGTTCTACTTCCGGGTGGTTGGTCTAGCACACCGTTTGTCGACCGTAGAAACGGGAGAGGAGGGGCCCGGAGGCCCCCCCTCTCGCTGTCGCCGAAACCTACGGCGGCGGCTTTCAGGCCGTCAGGCCTCGCCGCGGGAGCGCTTGCTCACGACCGCGAACCCGACGCCGGCGGCCACGAGCGCCAGCGCCACCCCGACCAGCATGAGGGTCTGAGCGCCGGTCACCGGCAGGCTGCCGCCCGGTGACGACGGAACCGTTGTCGTGGTCGTGGCGTGCTGGGCCGTGGTCGTGGTCGCCGGCACCGTGGTCGTGGTGGTCTCCGGCACCGTGGTGGTGGTCGAGGCGGTGGTGGGCGGCGTGCTGTACGTCACCTCGATCGAGGCCGGCACCTCCACAGGCGTCGCCACCACGAACGCCATGTCCTGCTTGTGCGGGTGCGTGAAGGCCCGAACGCCGGTCTCGATGCCCGACGCCACGGCCGACACCGAGGCGGTGCCCGCCTCGGCCGCAGTGATCCAGAACACGTCGCCGTCGGATGCGGGACCCTCGAAGGCGGAGCCGTCCTCGTTGTGGATGGTGCCGCCGCCGCCCGGGACCAGCTCGACCGAGGCGACGGAGGTCTTGACCACGAAGGGCCCGACCAGCTGGCCGGGGAGGGCCTCGACGTCGGTGTCGCCCTCGATGGACAGCGTCACGTTCCCGCCGATCTCGGGCAGCGCGCCGGCCTCCACCGCGGCCAGGATCTTCAGGTAGTTCGCGTACACGACCGCATAGCCCGTTGCCAGCTCGTCGTCCCCGACGCCCTCGTCGAGATCGAACCCGTTGGTGAAGTGCCAGATGGCGGCCTGGGTGGCGGCGGCCTTCTGGGCGTCGGTGCCCTCGATCACATGGCCCTCGGGGCCGGTGCCGATCGGGTGGTAGGCGCCGAGGATGCGGCCGACCGTGTCGCGGTTGGCGACATCGACGGACCCCCACTCCTCCTCGGGCAACGGGGTCGTCGTGCTCGTGCGGTCGAAGAAGTCGATGCAGTACCCCAACTGTTCCGAGCCGTCGACGTCCAGCTTCATCAAGCCCGCGTCGTAGTGCCCGCTGCCCTCGCCGAAGCTCCCGCTGACCTTGAGCACCTGGGACGAGGCGCCCTTGTAGACAGCCTCCCCGTCGGTGGCTCCGGCCGGTGACGCGAGCCCGCCGACCAGTCCCGCGGCGAGCGCGAGACAAGCGACGGCTGCCAGGCCTCGTCGCGAGGCAGCGCGTTGTGTCATGGTCATGTCTCTCCCCAAGCTCAGGTGCCCCCGGGCGGCACCGCTGTCGTGTGGCTCTGTCTCGGGGCCGCGCTCAGCTGACCCCACGGGCGCGGCAACAACCCGCCGCGGCGGTTCTCCGGCCTGCCCCCAAGCCGCCGAAGTTCCTCTCGCCCCGCTGGGGGCAAGCTAACACGCCACCAGGCCCCCGCCGGACACCCCGGCTCGCACGCCCGCAGCCTGGGCGGACGCGACGAGGGGCCCGCGCGATGCGGGCCCCACGTCGCAGACCGGGGTCAGAAGGTGATGACCGAGCGGATGACGGTGCCGGCCTTGAGGTCGGACACGGCGTCGTTGACGTCGTCGATGGCGATCTTCTTGGACACCATGCCGTCGAGGTCGAGCCGGCCGTTCTTCCAGAGGTTCAGCATGCGCCCGAAGTCGCTGCGCACGTCGGCCGAGCCGTAGTACGAGCCCACCAGCGTCTTCTCGTTGAAGAACAGCTCGAAGGCGGACAGCGACACGGTCTCGGTCGGGGCGCCGACGCCGATGATGCAGGTGGTGCCACCCCGGCGGGTGACGTCGTACGCGCTGCGCATGGTCACGGGCAGGCCGATGGCCTCGAACGCGTAGTCGAAGCCGTCGCCGCCGGTGATCGACGTCTTGGCCGAGTCGAGCTCCTCGGGCTTGACCGCATGGGTGGCGCCGAACCGCTGGGCGTCCTCGAGCTTGGAGTCGACGAGGTCGACGGCCACGATCTCCGAGGCGCCGGCGACGCGAGCTCCCTGGATGGCGGAGATGCCGACGCCGCCGCAGCCGAACACGACGACCGACGAGCCCGGCGTGACCTTGGCGGTGTTGAGGGCGGCACCCACGCCGGTCATCACGCCGCAGCCCACCAGGGACGCGATCTCGTGCGGGGTGTCGGGGTCGATCTTCACGACGCCCTGCTGAGGCATGACCATGTGCTCGGACCACGTGCCGCAACCGGCGAAGCCGACGAGCGGGGCGCCGTCGAGGACGAACCGGGGGGTCATCGAGGCGACCATCTGCACGTTGAAGCAGAGGTTCGGCTGCTTGCGGTCGATGCAGAACTTGCACGAACCGCACGGGGCGCTCCAGGCGATGATCACGTGGTCGCCGGCGGCGACGTTGGTGACGTTCTCGCCCACCTCGGCCACGACGCCCGCGCCCTCGTGGCCGGGCACGAAGGGGGCGGGCTGGGGGATGGTGCCGTTCATGCCGGACACGTCGGAGTGGCAGACGCCGGTGGCCTCGATCTTGACCCGGACGTCGTTGGGCCCGATCGGTGCCAGGTCGACGTCGTCGCGAATCTCGAGCTTCTCGTCACCGGTGTTGCGGAGCACGGCTGCGCGCATGCGTCTTCTTCCCCTCTGAGCGGACGATCTCCGGCGCAGCGTATCGGTCTGACCCGGTGTCAGAAAGTCGACGTCAGGGCCATTGACCCAAGGGTCAGGGGCGCCAGAGTCAGGAGAAGCGGTCTGCGATCAGCCCGGCGGCCTCCCGCAGCTCGGCCACGACCCAGTCGCCGTCGCCCATGCCGTTGGCCCAGGAGATCGTGGCCGACCACCACACGTGCCCCAGCGCCTTGGCCGCGCTCGCCTCCAACGCGGGGTCGACGTCGTCGGGGAACGCCGCCGCCAGGATCCGCGCCATGGCCCGGGTCACCTCGCCGATGGCGGACACGCTCGCGGGGTCGTTGGCGGTCATCGCCCCGATCACCGCCCGGGTGAGCCGCGGCTCGCGGTCCATCGAGCGCACCGCCCGGGTCAGCACGTCCATGATCCGGTCGACCGTGGTCGCGCCGGCCGGCGGGTGCCGGGTGACCCGCTGCTCCAGGTCGCCGAGCCACTGGACCATGACGGCGAGCAGCAGCGCGTCCTTGGACGGGAAGTAGCGGTAGATGGTGCCGAGCGCCACCTCGCCCCGGGTCGCCACGTCCCGCATCTGCACGGCGTCGTAGCCCCCCACGGCCGCCAGTTCCCGGGCGGCCCGGATGACGCGCTCCCGCCGGGCGGCCTGGCTCTTGGTGAGCGCGGGCGCGGCGGAGCCATCCATCGGGCCGTGAACCTACCGAAGCGGCCCGGCCAGCTCGCGGAACGGGACGTCCTTGTCGGTCCGGGGCTCGGGGGGCAGGCCGAGGGCCCGCTCCCCCACGATGTTGGCCTGGACCTGGTCGCTGCCCCCGGCGATCCGCAGCGAGGGGGCGTGCAGGAACCGGCGCAGCCACATGCCGTCGTCGGCCACGTCCGCGCCGCCCAGCAGCCCCCACGCCCCCTGAACCGACATCGCCGTGGTCGTCAGCGCCTGCATGTAGCGGGCGAAGGCCAGCTTCATGACCGACGACTCCGGCCCTGGCGCCCGTCCCTGGCTCAGCGCGGTCTGGGACCGGTAGCGCAGGAACCGCAGCAGCTCGAAGCGGATGTGCACGTCCATCAGGGCCTGGCGCAGCACCGTGTCGCCCGTGCCGAACCGCTGCGCGAACGCGATCAGCGACGCGGGCGTCACGCCCATGCCGCCCGCGATCGACGAGCGCTCGCTCGTCAGCGTGGTCTGGGCGATGCGCCAGCCGTCCCCGGGCCCGCCCAGCAGGTTGCCCGCCGGGACCCGAACGCCGTCCAGGAACACCTCGGAGAAGTGGGCCTCGCCGGTCATCTGCCGCAGCGGGCGCACGTCGATGCCCGGGGCACCCATGTCGAGGAGGAAGTAGCCGATCCCCCGGTGCTTGGGGACGTCGGCGTCGGTGCGGGCCAGCAGCATCCCCCACCGGGCCCGGTCGGGCGACGACGTCCACACCTTCTGGCCGTCGACCACCCACTCGTCGCCGTCGCGGACGGCCCGGGTCCCGAGGTTGGCCAGGTCGGACCCGGCGCCGGGCTCGCTGAACAGCTGGCACCACAGCTCGTCGCCCCGCAGCATCGGCGGCAGGAACCGGGCCCGCTGCTCGTCGGTCCCGTGGGCCAGGATCGTCGGCCCGGCCATGCCGATCGAGATCATGAACGCGCCGTTGGACACGCCGAACTGCGCCTGCTCCTGGCCGAAGATCACCTGGTGGATCGGCTGGAGCCCCCGGCCGCCGTACTCCTTCGGCCAGGTGATGCCGGCCCAGCCGCCGTCGTAGAGCGTGCGCTGCCAGGCCCGGCACCGGTCGATGTAAGTGGCCTCGTCGTAGGCGCCGGTCCACAGCCCGAGCGAGAAGTCGTCGCGGTGGCCCCGCGGGATCGCACGAGCCTCCAGCCAGCCCCGGGCCTCGGCCCGGAACGCGGCCTCCTCCGGCGTGTCGTCGATGTCCACGGGGGAAGACTAGAACGTGTTCTACCTCCGTCCCAGCCGAGGTGACATGCTGGAGGCGATGTCACCGCCTCCGCCGAGCCTCGCCCGCTTCGGCAGGCGCGAGCTGGCCCGGGGCGCCGAGATCGTCGTCGCGCTGGCCCTCCACGTGGCCGGCGCTGTCCTGCGCCACCCGCGCCGGGCATGGCGAGCCCGGCGCGACCCCGCCGCCCGGACCGCCCTCGCGTCCGCCGTGTCCGTCGGCCTGGTCGAGGCGTTCATGGCCCTCGGCCCCACGTTCGTGAAGCTCGGCCAGATGATCGCCTCGTCGCCCGGGATGTTCCCCGCCCCTCTCGCCGACGCCTGCCTGCGGACCCTCGACGACGTGCCGCCCTTCCCCGCCCGCGAGGCGCTCGCCATCGTCGAGGACGACCTCGGCGCCTCGGCCGGCGAGCTGTTCGCCGAGGTCGACCTGTTGCCGCTGTCGGCTGCCTCGATCGCGCAGGTCCACGCCTGCGTGCTGGCCGACGGCCGCGAGGCCGTACTCAAGATCCAGCGGCCGGCCATCGCCGACCGCATGAACCGCGACCTGCGGATCATGTACCGGCTCGCCCGGCTGGTCGACCGCACCCGTACCGGCCACCTGCTCAACGCCCCCGGGGTCATCGAGGATCTGCACCAGGTGACCAACGAGGAGCTCAACTTCGTGCTCGAGGCCCACCGCCAGTCCGCCTTCCGCGACCACATCGGCGACTTCGGCGACAACGCCTGGATCACCGCCCCGGAGGTCTACTGGGACCACTGCGGCCCGCGGGTCATCTGCATGGAGCGGCTGTTCGGCACGCCGCTCGACCGCTTCGACGAACTGAAGGCCCGGGGCATCGACGGCGAGCTGGCGCTGCGGAGGGGCCTCAAGGTGTGGATCGAGGCGGCCCTCGTCCACGGACCGTTCCACGGGGACGTGCACGCCGGCAATATCTGGGTGCTCGACGACGGCCGGGCCGCGTACCTGGACTTCGGGATCATGGGCGAGCTGCCGCCCGAGCACCGCCAGGCCATGCGCGACGCCCAGTTCACCCTGATGATCGACGGCGACTACAGCCGCATCGTGCGGGCCTGGCAGCGCATCGGCATCCTCTCGGGCGACATCGGCGAGGTCGAGGACGTCGCCGCCCGGCTCAAGGCGGTGCTCGACCCCATGTTCGACCTGGCCATCGGCGAGGTCAGCCTCGCCGCGGTGCTGCGCCAGCAGGTCGAGCTCCAGCGGGAGTACGGCGCCCGGGCCGCCCGGGAGCTGGTGCTCGTGTCCAAGCAGCTCATGTACTTCGAGCGCTACGCCAAGGAGCTGGCGCCCGCCTACAACATGGCCCGCGACCTGTTCCTGGTGCAGAACGTGTTCCCCGAGGACGTCGCCCAGGTGGTGGCCGACCGGGACGTCGAACTGCCGGACGACTCGATCCCGCTGCTGGGCGACCACCTCAGCGCGTGACCGGGACCGCCAGCCCCGCGGGCAGCGGGCGGGCGTGCACTACCACCAGCTCCTGGACCGCCCGGGTCAGGGCGACGTAGAGCAGCCGCAGGCCCCGGGCGTCGCCGCCCGCGATCGCCTCCGGCTCGACCACCACGACGGCGTCGAACTCCAGGCCCTTGGCCTCCGGCGGGCGCAGCACCGGCACGGCGTCCGGCAGCCCGACGACCTCCGCCCGCAGGCCGTCCGGGACGACGACCGCCACCGTCCCGAACTCGGCGGCCAGCTCGGCCACCGCCCGCCGGACCTCGTCGCCCAGGTCGGCGCCGGCGGCGACGAACACCGGCGGCCGCCCACCCGCTCGCACCGACCGGCACGGCGTGACGCCGGGCGCCGCCTCGGCCAGCAGCCCGTTGGCCATGTCCATGATCGAGGCCGGGACGCGGTAGCCGAGGTCGAGGTCCGCCCGGGTCGCAGTCGATGGTGCCCCGAGGTGGGCGATGGCCTCGTCCCACGACTCCTGGGCGCCGGGCGCCGTGGCCTGGGCCAGGTCGCCCAGCACCGTCATGGACGCCGCCGGGCTGCGGCGGGCGAGCGCCCGCAGCCCCATCGCCGAGAGGTCCTGGGCCTCGTCCACCACGATGTGCCCGTAGCTGCGGGGTGGGCCGGCGATGGCGGCCTCGGCCTCGTCCAGCAGGGCCAGGTCGGCGACGGTCCACGGCTCGTCGGACACCTTGCGGGCCGGGCGCCGCAGGACCGCCGCCTGCTCGTCCGGGCCCAGCAGCCCGTCCGCCGCCTCGGCCAGAGCCACCCGGTTGGTCAGGAGCCGGCGGACCGCTCCCGGGGCCGTGAGCGCAGGCCAGGCCCGGTCGAGCGCCCGGATCCAGGCCCGGTTGCGCCGCAGGTCGGTGTCGAGCTCGTCGGCCGGGACGGCCTCGTCGCCCCGGCGCCGCACCAGCTGGGTCCGGACCAGGCGGGCCGCCTGGCGGCGGAAGGCGGTGCGGCCGACGTTGTGGGGCACGCCCCTGGCGGCGACCTCGTGGAGGGCGGCGCCCAGCGCCGCGGCCGTGACCGTGACGCCACCCCAGGCGGTGGCGACCGCCAGATCCTCCTCGGGCGGGCGGCGGGCCCCGGCGACGGCCCGGGCCACGACGCGGGCCAGGCGGGCGTCACCCTTGACCGCGGCGGCATGGTCGCCGTCGATGCCGGTCGCCCGGTAGGCGGTGCCCGCCAGCAGCCGCTCCAGCGTCGTCTGGCGGGCCGCCGTCTCGCCGAGGGACGGCAGCACCTGGGCGATGTAGCGCAGGAAGATCGGGTTGGGCCCGATGACCAGCATGCCGTCGACGTCGAGCTTGCGGCGGTGCTCGTAGAGCAGGAACGCGGCCCGGTGGAGGCCGACCGCGGTCTTGCCGGTCCCCGGGCCGCCCTGGACGACCAGGCACGTCTCCAGCGGCGCCCGGATCACCTCGTCCTGCTCGGCCGCGATCGTGGCGACGATGTCGCGCATCTCGCCGGTCCGCTCCCGCTCCAGCTCGACCAGCAGCGGGTCGGGGATCCCGCCGTGGCGGGCGGCGTCGACGCTGTCGGGGTCGTCGAACACCTCGTCGTAGAGGTCGTCGAGCTGCTTGCCGGTCATGAGGAACCGGCGGCGGCGGGACAGTCCCAGAGTGTCGACCGGGGTGGCCCGGTAGAACGGGATCGCCACGTCGGCCCGCCAGTCGACGACCACGGGGTCGCCCCGGGCGTCCTCGACGTGGCGGCGGCCGACGTACCAGGTGTCGCCCGCCTCCTCGTCGAGCCGGCCGAAGCTGAGGCCGTCCATGTCGGTGTCGAGCGAGGCGAGGCGGTGGCGGAGGTGGGCCTGGGCGATGGCGGAGTCGACGGCCTCCGCGGCGCTGTCCTCGAGATCGGCGACCCGCGCCGTGCGGTCGCGCATGGCGGACAGACAGCGGTAGGCCTCGTCGATGTAGGACTGCTCGGCGTCGAGGTCGGGATGGGGCACGGGACCTCCAGGGGCGGCGATTCGGGGGGCGACGAACTTAGGTCGCCGGACCGGCGCCCGCCGCACGAATATCCTGGCCGCTCGGGCGCGGACCCATCGCGCCGCGGGAGGCGTGATGGAGCGGCTGTCAGGGTTGGACTCGGGCTTCCTCTCCTTCGAGACGCCCGCCATGCACCTCCACGTGGCGATCGCCGCGGTGATCGACCCGGCCACCATGCCGGTCGAGTACAGCTTCGAGCAGCTCAAGGGCTTCATCGCCGAGCGGCTGCTGGGCGATGCGACGTTCCGGCGACGCGTGGTCGAGGTGCCATTCCGGATCAACCACCCGATCTGGGTCGAGGACCCGAACCTCGACCTCGACTACCACGTCCGCCGGCACGCGCTGCCGCCGCCGGGCGGTGCCAGGGAGCTCACCGAGCTGGTGGGCGCGATCGTGGGCGTGCCGCTCGACCGGTCCCGGCCGCTGTGGGAGATCCACGTGATCGAGGGCCTGCACGACGGCAACGTGGCGCTGCTGGGCAAGATCCACCATGCCGCGGTCGACGGCGTGTCCGGCGCCGAGCTGTTCGTCAACCTGTTCGACCTCACGCCCACGCCGGCGCCCCGCGAGCCGGCCGGGCCGCCGCCCGAGCCGGAGCGCATCCCGTCCGACGCCGAGCTGGTGGGTCACGCCCTGCTGTCCCAGGCCCGCCGGACCCTCGGCCTCCCCGCCCTCATGGGCCGCACGGTGCGGACGGCCACCCACCTCGTCGGCCGCCACCGCGACCCCGAGGCGACGGTCGGCGCGATCCCGCTGCGGGCGCCCCGGACGCCGTGGAGCGCCGCCATCTCGCCCCACCGGGCGGTGGCGTTCGCCCGGGTCAGGTTGAGCGACGTCAAGCGGATCCGCGGGGCCTTCGGGGTCAAGGTCAACGACGTGGTGCTGGCCCTGACCGCCAGCGCGCTGCGCCGCTATCTGGCCGACCGGGACCAGTTGCCCGACGAGCCGCTCGTGGCGATGTGCCCCGTGTCGGTCCGGGCCGAGGACGAGAGGGGCCGCCAGGACAACCGCATCTCGGGGATGTTCGTCCACCTGCGGACCGACATCGAGGACGTGAGCGAGCGCCTCGACGCCATCGCCCGGGCGACCCGGGGGGCCAAGGAGGACCACAACGCGGTCGACGCCAAGCTCCTCCAGAACTGGGCCGAGCACGCCGCCCCCGCCACGTTCGCCCTGGGCGCCCGGCTGTACTCGCGGCTGAACATCGCCGATCGCCACCCGCCGATCTACAACCTGGTGGTCTCCAACGTGCCCGGACCGGACTTCCCGCTGTACCTGGACGGCGCGGAGCTGGTCGCCGCCTACCCGATGGGCCCGGTCATGGAGGGCGCCGGCCTCAACGTGACGGTGCTCTCGTACATGGACAACGTCGACTTCGGCTTCCTGGCGGCGGCGGAGCTGGTCCCCGACGTGTGGGACATGGCCGACGACATCGACGCAGCCATGAAGGACCTCCTCGACGCGGCCGGCGAGCGCGAGCGGGCCGCGTCCGTGGAATGAGCCGCGCCCCGGGTAACTTCGGCGGCGGAGGACACGCACGGTGCGCATCACGGCCAAGGTCGACTACGCGGTGCGGGCTGCAGTCGAGCTGGCCGCGGCGCCGCCCGGCCCGGTGAAGGGCGAGGCCCTCGCGGCCCGCCAGGGCATCCCGGTCAAGTTCCTGGAGAACATCCTGTCCGACCTGCGCCGGGCGGGCCTCGTGGCCAGCCAGCGGGGCGCGGAGGGCGGCTACCGGCTGGCCCGGCCGCCGGCGGACGTCAGCGTGGCCGACATCATCCGGGCGGTCGAGGGTCCCCTGGCCGACGTCCACGGGACCCCGCCCGAGGAGCTCGACTACGTCGGACCCGCGGCCTCGCTCCAGGAGGTGTGGGTCGCCACCCGCGCCGCGCTGCGGTCGATCCTGGAGGAGGTGTCGGTCGCCGACATCGCCGAGGGGTCGCTGCCGGCGGTGGTCGAGACGTACCTGGACGTGCCGGACGCCTGGTCCCGCCGCTGAGCGGCGGGTGGGCGGCCGGTATGACAAGGGGCACACGATGTGGGCGCGACCCGGGTGGGAGTGGGGCGGGTGACCTGCGCTAGCGTGGACCACCTATGTCCCGCCGGATAGAGATCGAGCTGACCAGCTCCCGCGAGGACGGGTCCTGGACCTGGCGTGCGGCGGGAGCACGTGAGCCGAGGGGCACCCTCGAGGGTGCCCTCCTGCCTGCGACCGCCAAGGTCGGCGACGTGGTGCGCGTGGAGATCGAGGGGTACCTCGACACCCTCACCGTCACCGCCGTCGTGCCCCAGCGGGCCCCGCGGGCCGAGCCCGAGCGCCTGGAGCTGAAGTCGCCGGCGGCCACCGACCAGCCGCTGGTCACGACCGCCCTGGCCAGAGGCACGGTCGAGCGCGGCGGGGGCCGGCGCCGCGGCGAGCGTGCCCGCGACGAGCGCGGGCGCGACGGGCGCGAGCGCCGGGGCCGGGATCGGGATCGGGACCGGGACCGCCGAGATCGCGACCGGGATCGCGACCGAGCGGGCGCCCCCACCGGCGGCGGCGACCGCCGCGAGCGGCGGTCCGGCCGGGAGCGGCCCGAGGGTCGCCACGACCGGCCGTCTCGTCCCGCTCCCCCGCCGGTCGAGCTGAAGCCGAAGCCCAAGCGCCTCCGGCCGGGAAAGACCCACCGCAACGCACTGCTGGAGGCCGTGCCGGCCGAGCAGCGGCCGATCGCGGAGCAGCTGGTTCTGGGCGGCATCCCGGCGGTGCGCCAGGCGATCGACAAGCAGAACGAGGAGCTCAAGGCCGCCGGCAAGCCCCTGGTCAAGGCCGATTCGCTGCTCAAGGTGGCCGAGGACCTGCGTCCCCGCGCCCAGGCCGCGGTCTGGCGCGACCGGGCCGAGGCCGCGGCCGCGGTGGTCGACGAGCTCGACCTGCGCGACCTGCGCTCGGTGGTCAACGCCGCCGGCGACGCCGGCCGCGACGAGGACGCGCGGGCGCTGGCCGCGCAGCTGCGCGAGGCGCTCACCAACCGGGTCGAGAAGGAGCACGCCGCCTGGCTGGCCGACCTCACCGAGACGGTGGCGGCGGGCCGGGTGGTCCGCGCCCTGCGGCTGAGCTCGCGCCCGCCCAAGGCCGGCGCGCCCATCCCCGGCGACGTGGCGACCCAGCTGGCCGAGGCGACGGCGGCCAGCCTGACCGAGGAGACCACGCAGGACCGCTGGGCGACGGTGCTCGACGCGCTGGCCTACTCGCCGGTGCGGCGGCGGGTGATCCCGCAGAGCCTCCCGGCCAAGCTGTCCCCGGACCTGCGCGCCACGATCGCCCGCCTGGCGTCGCGGCTGCCGGAGATCGCCCATATCTTCGCCGTCGAGCCCGACCCCGCGGCCGAGCGCCAGTCCCGCCGCGGCGGCCCCGGCCAGGACCGTCGCCGCGGCGGCGGGCAGGGCAAGCAGGACCGCCCGCGCAAGCAGGACAAGCCGAAGTCGCCGGAGGCCAAGGCCAAGCCCGGCAAGGCCCCGAAGCCCAAGGCCAAGGCCCCGGAGGCGACACCGGCGGAGCGCGAGGCCACGAGCGAGTCCCCCGCGCCCGAGCCGACGACCAGCGCGCAGGCCGAAAGGACGAGCGAGTCCCCCGCGCCCGTGCCGGCGGCCTCGACCGAGGCGGCGCAAGTCGAGCCCGCCCCCGCGAGAGAGCCAGTCCGTGCCGCGGAGCCCGAGCCCAGCGACCCCGAGGCGGCCCAGCCCGCCCCCGCGGCGAGCGAGCCGACCACGGAGGCGGAGCCCGACGCGCCCAGCGACACGGCCGCCACCGACCCGGCGTCCGCCGCGGAGCCCGCCCCCGAGGCGGAGGCCGTCAGCGAGCCCGAGCCGGCCGCGGAGCCCGCCCCCGAGGCGGAGGCCGTCAGCGAGCCCGAGCCGGCCGCGGAGCCCGCCCCCGAGGCGGAGGCCGTCAGCGAGCCCGAGCCGGCCGCGGAGCCCGCCCCCGAGGCGGAGGCCG
>Ga0209382_10000682_pt1 | contig 55320 bp, 58 predicted proteins | sample SoiMetdeltSBSDD5_FD_187599 | JGI IMG/M metagenome (GOLD analysis project Ga0209382, IMG submission 187599) | Bulk soil microbial communities from a Populus tree surrounding site in Tennessee, USA - Soil MetaG P. deltoides SBSDD5 (SPAdes) (version 2) | ecosystem: Environmental > Terrestrial >...
CGGCAGGTCGAGGGTCTCGGTGGCGACCACGACCCCGGAGCCCACCTTCTTGCGCTGGTAGCCGACGACCTGGGCGTGCACCTCCACCCACCCGACCCCGGCTCGCAGGCCCCCGCTCAGGCGCCCAACCGGTCGCTCGGCGTCGCAGCTCAGGACGTTGATGGCCACCTCGGTGCGGGCGACCGTGTAGGTGCGGCCGTCGTCCGGCTCGACCACGGCGATGCGGTCCTCGAGGTCGAGGTCGACCACCCGCCACGTCCGCCCGTTGTGCAGGTACACGGCCCCGGGGTGCACCTGCTCGCAGGCCCGCTCCCGGTTGACCGTGCCGACCGGCTCGTCGTCGACCGTGCAGATCCGCACCTCGCTCCCCGACGCCCGCAGGCTGACCCCATGGGCCGGCCACCCCCGGGCCGCGTACAGCGCCTGTGGGTCGCCGAGGCGACCGTTGCGGCCCCGGCGCCGTCGCACGACCAGCTGGTCGTCGAGCACCAGCCGCCGAACCGACTCGTCGAGCAGCGCCGGCCAGTAGCGCTCGTCGGCGTGGGTGAGCGGGAGCTCGTGGGCGGCACAGCGCAGCTGGACGTCGGCCACCGAAGGGTTGGCGAGGTTGACCACCGCCGGCTCGGGGGGCCGGGTCAGCAGCTCGGACGGATGGGTGGCGAACCACTGGTCGAGCTGGTCGTCTCCGGCGACCAGGACGGCGGACGACGTCCGGCCGTCACGCCCCGACCGGCCCGCCTGCTGCCAGAACGACGCCACCGTGCCCGGGAACCCGTCGAGCACCACGGCGTCGAGCCCGGCGATGTCGATCCCCAGCTCGAGTGCCGAGGTGGCCACCACGCCGTCGAGCCGGCCCGAGAACAGCTCCTCCTCGACCTCGCGGCGCAGGTCGGCCAGGTAGCCGCCCCGGTAGGGCTTGACCCGGTCCCGACCTTCGTCGGGCAGGCGGCGGCGCACGTCGGCGGCCACCAATTCGGTCGCCCGCCGGCTCCGGCAGAACGCGATGGTCCGCTGGCCCGACACCACGAGGTCGGCCATCACCGCCGCAGTGGCCTGATGGCTCGAGGGCCGCCGGCGCCGGCGCCCGTCATCGGCCGCGGCCTCGGCGGTCGCCGGAGCATCGTCGGGCGGGTCGGAGGCATCGCCCTTGGGGTTCCAGATGCTGACGACCTTCTCGCCGGCCGGTGACCCGTCGTCGAACACGGCCTCGACCGGCACGCCGCAGACCTCGGTGGCCAGCCGGGCCGGCTCGCCGATGGTGGCCGAGCAACAGACGAAGACGGGATCGGCGCCGTAGTGACGGGCGAGGCGCCGTAGCCGTCGCAACACGTGGGCGACGTGGCTGCCGAAGATGCCTCGGAAGGTGTGCAGCTCGTCGACCACCACATAGCGGAGCCGCCCCAGGAACGCAGCCCAGCGGTCGTGGTGGGGGAGCAGCCCGCAGTGCAGCATCTCGGGGTTGGTCATGACGACCGTGGCTTCCTTGCGGATCCACGCCCGCTCCTCGTTGCCGGCGTCGCCGTCGTAGGCGCCCGCCCGGACACCGGGGAAGTCGAAGGCTGTCAGCGCCCGCAGCTGGTCGTGGGCCAGCGCCTTCGTCGGGAACACCAGGAGCGAGGTGCCCGGCCGGATCGGCGCCGACGCCGCCTCGGCGATGACCGCCTGGTAGCAGAGCGACTTCCCGGACGCTGTACCGGTGGCGACCACCACCGACTGGTTGTCGCGCAATCGATTGATGGCTTCGGCCTGATGGGACCACAGGGCCGGCACCCCCAGCCGGGCGGCGACCCCTTCGGGCAGCGGTCGTATCAGCTCCCCGAACCGAGCCGTGCGAGGGGGCAGCGACTGGGAGAAGGCGAGCGCCGGCTCGTCCCACCGCGCCCAGAACCTGGACGGTGGTTCCACGGGCCCGGGATCGTCGGCATCGGTCGGCACCCAGTCACCGAGGTCGGCGTCGGTGCACCCGTCGTCCGGCGCCGGAGCGTCGTCGGGCACCGGGCGCAGGCCGGGGAGCTGACGCTCAGGCCACGAGGCCTCGGGAAGCTCGACCGCCGACACAGGCCCATGTTACGCCTCTGGAATTTCACGTTTGTAGGGATCCTGGACCATGGTCCAACGATCGCCGCGGCGATTCGCAGTAACGTCTCCGACGCCATGCAGCTCCGCGCAGATGTGTCTTCGCTCGACGGGTGGACCGTCGTCAGTCTCTTCGGTGAGTTGGACGTCGCCAGCGCGCCCAACTTGCGTGAGCAGCTCATCCAGCTCGTCTCGCAAGGCTCGCACCTCCTCGTACTCGACCTCGAGGGCCTCGACTTCCTCGACTCGACCGGGCTCGGCGCCATAATCAGCGCGCTGAAGCGGGCGCGCACCAACGGGGGCGACTTGCGGCTGGTCTGCACGCAGAGCCGCATCCGTCGCCTTTTCGAGATCACCGCGCTCGACAAGGCCTTCCCACTGTTCACGTCGCTCGACGCCGCCGTTCGGGCGTGAGGTCATGGCCGTCGTCGAGCTGGAGATCCCAGCCCGGCCGGCGTACCTCTCCTTGGTCCGCCTCGTGGTCGACGCGGCGGTCAGCTCCCTCGCCCCCAACCTGGGTGGCGCCCGCCTCGACGACCTCAAGCTGGCGGTGACCGAGGCCTGCTCCAACGCCATCGAGGCCCACCAGTCACGGGTCAGGGTCCACGAGCCCGTGGTCGTCCGCTGTGAGCTGGACGACCAGACCGTGACAGTCGAGGTCGCCGACCGCGGCGGCGGCTTCGACCCGACCCACCTGGCCACGCTTCCGGCCGCGACCGACCCACAGCGGCTGCGCCACGAGAGCGGCCTCGGCATCCCGCTCATGCGCACGCTCGCCGACGAGCTGGTGTTCGAGCAGGCCTCGGATGGGACCACGGTACGTCTCACCGTCTACCGTGCCGGCAGTGTCCCGGGCTCGTGATCGAGGCGCCCACCCGGCCGGCCGCGCTGCCGGTCCCGTGAGCTACGTCCCGGACCCGGGCGGGACACCCGAAGGAACCCGACGAGGAGAGGGCTGGTCACATGGGTGACGACGAGCCCGATGTGCTGCCAAAACCCGACGCCCTGCTGGCGCTGCACGACGTCACCGCCGAGCTGTTCGCCCGGCTCCGGGAGTGGTTCGCGGTGCCCGACGCCGTCGAGCTCGACCTGTCCGGCATCGACTCGGCCGTCGAGGAGCTCGGAGACCCGCTGATGGTCGCCGCCCTGGCCATGCGCAAGCTGCAGGCCCTCCACCTGCTGTCGACGCCGGGCGTCCGCACCACCACCGACGTGGTCGTCACCATCGTCCAGGACCTCGACCGGGCGCTCATCCAGGCGCCGTCGTCCCGCCTGCGGATCAAGGCCGAGACCACCGACTGGGACGCCGAGCTGGCGGCCTTGGCCGACCCCGACATCACCATCGACGAGGGCGATCTCGCGCCGCCGTCCGATGCCGACGCCGCCGATCCCGAGGTCGAGCGCTTCCGCATGCTGCACGCCCAGCTGCATCGGGCGGCCCGCTCGGTGCTCGAAGCGTCCGAGGGGCGCATCCGCGTCTTCGAGTAGCCCGTCGGCTCGAATGGGCGGGCCGTGGACGGACCCCGCAGCCGCCGCCATCGACCGACCTGGATCGCCAGTGACCGCCCGGTCGCCCGGTTGGTGGCGCGTCCCCTGGCCGAGTTCCTCCACGTCGAGGCCGCCGGCGGCATCCTCCTCCTGGCCGCCACCATCACGGCGCTGGTCTGGGCCAACTCGCCCTGGCGGGATGCCTACGACCAGCTGTGGCACACCGAGTTGGCGTTCCGGCTCGGGCGGTACGCCTTCGGGGAGAGCCTGCAGCACTGGGTGAACGACGGGTTGATGGCTGTGTTCTTCTTCGTCGTCGGGCTGGAGATCAAGCGCGAGCTCGTCGTCGGCGACCTGAGCGAGCCTCGGGACGCCGCGCTGCCCGCCATCGCCGCGGTCGGCGGCATGGTGGTGCCGGCTGCGATCTACCTGGCCTTCAACGCCGGCGGCGTGGGCAGCCACGGCTGGGGCATCCCCATGGCCACTGACATCGCCTTCGCCGTCGGCGTTCTCGCGCTGCTCGGCGACCGGGTGCCCGCGGCGGCCAAGCTGCTGCTGCTGGCGCTGGCCATCGTCGACGACATCGGCGCGATCCTCGTCATCGCCGTCTTCTACACCGACGAGCTGTCGCTGGGCTGGCTCGTGGCGGCGGTGGTCGGCCTGGTCGTCGTCGCCCAGATGTGGCGGCTCAAGGTCTGGTACGCCCCGGTCTACGTCGTCGCCGGAATCGTGGTGTGGTGGTGCACGCTGCAGTCCGGTGTGCATGCCACCATCGCGGGCGTGGCGCTCGGGCTGGTCACCCCCGCCCGGCCGCTGCTGCGGGCACCTCACGCCGACCAGATCGCGGCCCGGCTCTCGGCCGATCCCGACGTGTCGGTCGAGGACGTCCGCCAGGTGTCATTCGAGCTGCGCGAGTCGGTGTCGGTGGCCGAGCGGGTCGGCGCGCTGCTGCACCCGTGGAGCAGCTACGCGATCGTGCCGGTCTTCGCTCTGGCCAACGCCGGCATCGCCCTGTCGTGGGACAAGCTGGGCGACGCCGCGGGCTCGGCGGTGACGCTGGGGGTCGTGGCCGGCCTGGTCATCGGCAAGCCGGTCGGCGTCATGGCCGCCGCTTGGCTGGCGGTCCGCACCGGTGTCGGCCGCCTGCCCGAGGGCGTGACCTGGCGGCACCTCCAGGCGATCGGGATGCTCGCGGGCATCGGGTTCACGGTGTCGCTGTTCGTCAGCGGCCTCGCGTTCGACTCCGGCAGCCTCCGCGACGAGGCCGCCCTGGGCGTCCTCGCCGCCTCGGTCCTCGCGGCGTTCGCGGCCGCGCTCGCCTTGCTCCGCGCCCCGACCGGGAACGCCGGGACGGGCGGGGCGGCGGCCGTCACGACCGCCGCCCCGGGCCCGGACGGCTAGGTCAGCCGAAGTCGCACTCCGTCTCGAAGTAGGAGCCGGTGCGCTGGAGGGCGCCGCCGAGCTCCGACGCCCGGGTGGCCAGCTCGCTGGCGCCCTTCGGGTCCTTGACGTCGAGCTCGCCGTTGACGACGGGCGCCACCAGCTCGTCGAGGATGGCCGACCAGTCGGTGGCGATCGCTTCGGGGGCCTTCAGGGCCTTGGCCTTGGCGAACACCGCCTTGGCTTCCGCGCTGGTGGGATCGGTGTTGCCGGAGGCGGTCAGCTGGTCGTACAGCGACTTGGCCTGGTTGCAGAACTCCGCCGCAACGGTGCCGGCCTTGCCGGTCGCTGCGTCTTTGCTTGCCTCCGCGGCCCGCTTCTCGGGCCGCGCCGCCGCCTTGTCGTCATTGCCGCCGCCGCACGCGCCGGCAACCAGGACACCCGCGACCGCGAGCGCCGTGATCGTGTTCCGTAGCACTAGGTGATTTGCTTCCTTCGTGATTCGACGGCCGTCCGGTGACGGCCTGGGCATCCGCCCGCCCACCCCGGCGATCCCACCAATCGCCGAGGTCGATCTCACGTGTGCGCCGTAGCGCGCCGCCCGGGCATCAATTGCCCGAGGTGACCGTGCTCCCGTCGCTGGCCCCGGTGTCGGTCGGGTCCGGGTCGATCCCGCACGAGTTCTTCAGGTAGTCGATGATCTTCGCGAGGTCGCCCTGGACCCTCTCGTAGGTGGCCGAGGCCTTGGAGGACGCCTCGGGGTCGGCGAGGTCGATCTTCTCGATCTCCTTCGCCGCGTTGAGGTACTTCGTCCACGACTCGGCGATCTCGTCCGGCGGGTCGAGCTTCAGCGCGGCGTCGAGTTCGTCGCTGGACGAGACCTCGGCGTTCGGGTCGTAGGACCGCTGGATCATCTGGATGGCGTCCTTGCAGAACGGCGTGTCCGCGTCGGGCGCGTCCGGGTTGACGTTCGGCCCGCTGTCGCCGTTGTCACCGTTGTCGTCGGTCGCGGACTGGTCCTCGTCCTTGTCCTCCGACGACTTGTCCTTGCCCTTGGCGTCGTCGTCATCGTCGCCCCCACAGGCGCCGACGAACAGAAGGCCGGCGGCCAACAGGGCGGCCAGCGTGCGGCGCCACGTCGTCGCGGTCGGGGCCGGCATCAGGTCTGCCCCGCCGTGGTGGTGGTGCTGCCGGCCGGGCCGAGGTCGGCCATGCCGCACTCGTTCTGGATGTACTCGAAGACCTTCTGCGTCGCGGCGTACATGTCCTGATACTTGCTCGACAGCTCCGGGTCGTTGGGGTCGAAGCTCGGGCTGGTCGTGCTCATCGCCTCGATCCCGTCGACCCACGCCTCCCAGTCGTCGGCGAGGTCGGCTGGCGGGTCGAGCTTCTTCGCCGCCGCGATCGCCTTCTCCGGCGAACCGGTGTCGGTGCTGGTGAGCAGCGTCACCACGTCCTTGCAGAAGCCCGAGTCGGCGCTGTTCCCGCCGCCTCCGCTGCCGTTGTCCCCGGCGTCGGTCGACGTGCCGTCCTTCTTGTCAGTGCCCTTGGCGTCGTCGTCATCGCCCCCGCAGGCGCCGAGCAAGAGGACGCCGGCGGCGACGAGTGCGGTCATGGTCTTACGCATGACGGTCCATCCATTCCTGTCCGTTTTCCCCCCGGGCCGGGATGCGACGTCGCCCGCGCGACAAGAGCCTCACGGAATACGTGCTCCCCCGGCACAAGTCCGGGAACTTAGCCGTCCCGGTACTCATCGGCACGATGGTGGAGGCGGTAATTGGCGTTCGCCGTGGTGGCCTCGTCCTGGCCACTACCATCCGTACGCCATGGCGGTCCGGGCTGAAGCACGCGTTCCCTCGCGCATCGCGCGCCTGGTGACCGACGCGCTCCCAGCCGGGGCGAAGGGCACCCAGCTCGGCCTCGTTGGTGCCGGCGGGAGCGGCGCCGGTGAGGTGGTGGCGCTGCTCGCCGATCGTCTGCGCTCCGAGGGCGCGACGGTCCTGCGCCTGACCGGTCGGCGCCTCGAGCGGGACGAGACCTTGGGCGCCCTGCTCGACCTCCTCGGCGAGCTCGGGGCCGTGCCCGGGGAACTGACGGAGCGGAGCTGCCGCGAGGCCGTGCTCGCGCACCTCACCGAGGGTGGCGGTGCGCTGTTGGTAGACGAAGCGCAGTGGCTCGATCCGTCGTCGCTGCGCGTGGTCGTGGCGCTGGCCGAGCGGGCCGCCGATCGCGGTGTCACGCTCGTCGTCGCCCACCGGCCGGCTTCGGGCGACCCGCACGTCGCTGCACTGGATGCAGCGCTGTCGCGGGCGCATCCGCTGGTGTGGCTGGGGCCGCTGGCCGAGGCCGACGTCGCCGAGCGGGCTGCGCTGGTGCTCGGGACCGCCGTCGACGCCGCCCTGGTGGAGGCGCTGCACGAGCAGTCGGCCGGCGTCCAGGTCTTCGTCGACCACCTGGCGCTGGCGTGGTCGCGGTCTCGCGGGTCGCCTATGTCGTTGGACGCCGCGGTGGTCGAGGCCGTGCGGGCCGAGGTCGACCAGCTGGAACCCGCCGCCCGGACGGTGCTGGCGGCGCTCAGCGCCGGCGCCGACCTCGACGACGACCTGCTCGGCACCGTCACGGGCCTCGCGGGAGACGAGCTGGGCGACGCGGTCGAGACGTTGCGGGCCGCCGGCCTGGTCACCGGGCCGCGGGACGAGGTCGTCCCGGTGGTCGCCACGGCGGTGGGGGAGCTGACCCCGGTCGCCGATCGGCGGCGCTTCCACGCCCTGCTGGCGGCCGCCTTGACCGAACGGGGTGCGCCCCCGACGCAGGCCGCCGAGCACCTCTCCGCGGCGAACGCCCAGGGCCCCGCCACGGCCGACGCCTTCGTGGCGGCGGGCGATGCCTTGCTCGGCGACGCCCCCGAGCTGGCTCGCGCCTGGTTCGAGCGGGCGGTCGCGGTCGGCGCGCCGGCCGACGCGGTGGCGGCACGACAAGCGGAGGCCGCGGCGCTCGACGGCGACGCTGCGGTCGCGCTGCGCTTGGCCGACGCCGCGGTGGGCAACCCCGACACCCCCGACCGCGACCGCGCCCAGTCGGTGGTCGCCGCCCTGCTCCCCGCCCGCGGCTTCTGGCGCCGCTCCGCCGAGGCCTACGCCGACCTGGCAAGTTCCTCCAGCCCCCGCGCTCCCGCCGCCCGAGTCCTGAGCACCCTGACTTCGGTCGTCGCCGGCACCCTGCCCTCGTCGCCGCTCGACAACGAGGCCGCCGGGTCGTTGGAGCTCGAGGCGATGGGGTTGTGCGTCCGGGGGCTGGTGGCGTCGGTGGGACCTGATGCCGGGGGCGCGCTCACGCCGTTCCTCGAAGCGGCCGAGCTCCTGGAGTCGAGCCACACCCGGCTGGTCCTCCCCGACACGCCTCACGCCATCGGCGCCATCGTGGCCGTGGCGGTCAGCGAGCTGAGCGCCGCCGAGCACATGCTCGCTCGGGCGATCGAGCGCCAGGTCGGGGGCGCCGGGCTGGCGCATCGCCATCGGCTGCTGGCCGGCTGGGTCGGGATGCGCAGCGGTCGCTGGTCGGTGGCGCAGGCAGCGCTCGACGACACCCGCAACCAGCCGCTGGCGCCCCGGGAGCTGCTCCTGGCGGCCGCGATCGATGCCGGCCTGGCCCGTCGGGCGGGCGACCTCACTCGACTCGGCGACGCCTGGCGCAGCGCCGAGGGCGTCCTGCTGCGCCACCCCGCCGACCTGTTGTCGCTCGACCCGATCGGCGAGCTGACGATCGCCGCCAGCCGCCTCGGGCTGTGGGACCGGGTCTCGGCCAAGGCCCGGGAGCTGGGCGACGTCATGCGCTCGCTGGGCGAGCCGCCGCTGTGGCTGCTGCCGCTGCGATGGATCGGCCTGCAGGTGGCCCTGGCGTCCGACGACCGTGACGCCGCGGTGCGGCGGGCCGCCGAGGTCGAGGCGGTAACGCCGGTCAACACCCGGCTGCGCGCGCTCGACGACGCCGCCCGCACCTGGGTGGCGATCCTCGGTGGCTCGGTCGACCCGGCGCAGGTGGCGTCGTCGTCCCGGGGGCTGCAGTCGTTGGGGCTGACGTGGGAGGCGTCCCGGCTGACCGGGCAGGCGGCGATCCGGTCGGCCGATCCGTCGATCACCCGCTCGCTGCTCGAGCAGGCCCGTGACCTGAAGGCGGCCCTGCCGTCCGCCGAGGTCGACGACTCCCCGGCCACCGCCAGCGTCCTTTCGGAGCGGGAGCAGATGGTGTCGCAGTACATCGTCGACGGCCTCACCTACAAGGAGATCGGGGCGCAGCTCTACATCTCCCCCAAGACCGTCGAGCACCACGTCGCCAAGATCCGCCAGAAGCTCGGCGCCACCACCCGCGCCGAGATGCTCGCCGCCCTCCGCACCCAGCTGGCCTGACCCGACGGGCCAGGAGCTACGTGACCTCGCGGCGGCCTTCGAGGGCGCGGCCGAGGGTCAGCTCGTCGGCGTACTCCAGGTCGCCGCCGACCGGGAGGCCGCTGGCGATCCGGGTGACCTTGAGGCCGAGCGGCTTGAGCAGCCGGCCGAGGTAGAGGGCGGTGGCCTCGCCCTCGAGGTTGGGGTTGGTGCAGAGGATGACCTCTTCGACGCCCTCGGCGCCGATGCGGTCGAGCAGCTCGCGGATGCGCAGCTGCTCGGGGCCGATGCCCTCGATCGGGCTGATGGCACCCTGCAGCACGTGGTAGCGGCCCTTGAACTCACCGGTCTTCTCGACGGCGACCAGGTCCCGCGGCTCCTCGACCACGCACACGACCGTGCTCTCCCGGCGGGGGTCGGCGCAGATGCCGCACTGCTCGCCCTCGGAGACGTTGAAGCACGTGGCGCAGAAGCGCACCTTGTCCTTGACCTCGGCGATGGCCCGGGCGAGGCGCAGGGCATCGTCCTTGGAGACCTTCAGCAGGTAGAAGGCGATCCGCTGGGCCGACTTCGGGCCGACCCCGGGCAGGCGACCCAGCTCGTCGATCAGGTCCTGGACCGGACCGGCGTAGACAGCCATCGTCAGCCGCCGTCGACGTCGTCGCTCGGCCCGCCGACCCCGCCGAACAAGTCGCCGAACGCCGAGCCCAAGTCGATCTGGCCCAGGGCGCCGAGCGCCTCGCGCTGCATCTCGACGACCTTGCTCCCGACGTCGTGCAGCGCGGCGACGATGAGGTCCTGCAACATCTCGATGTCCCCGGGGTCGACCACCTCGGGGGCCAGGGTGACGGCGATGACCTCGCCCCCGCCGGTCATGGTCACCCGGACCACGCCGCCGCCGGCGGTGCCCTCGACCGTGCGGTTGGCGGCCTCCGCCTGAGCCGCCATCGCCTCCTGCGCGGAGGCCAGCAGGTCCATGGGGTTCGGGTTCTGGGGGATGTCGGGGTCGGTCACGAGTCCTCCTCGAGCAGCTCGCCGCCGAACTCCCGCAGCAGCAGGTCGACGCCGCCGACCGCGGTCTTGGGCGCGTCGCGCAGCTCCGAGATGTCGCCGAGGTCGGCCTCGTCGTCGGGCGGCGGTGGGGGCATCGGGGCGCCGCCACCTCCGCCGCTCGGTGGTCGGGGGGCGTCGCCGTCGCCGCCACCTTCGACGACGACCTCGACCTTGATGCCGGGGCCCAACCGGGCGGCCAGCACCTGCTCGACGTCCCGGAGCCCCTCGTCACACGCCTTCTTGTGCCAGGCGTTGGGCACGGCGAACCGCGGCGGGTCGGTGATCGGCATGACCCACGTGCCGCCCCGCCACTTGCTCCGCACCGGCAACGGCAGCTCCCCCAACACCTCGTTCCACACCTTCGTGATGTCGGCGCCCGCCCCACCGGCTGACGGTGCTGCCGAGGTCGGCGGAGCCGCGTCAGGCGCCGCCGCAGCCGTCGCTCTGCTTGCGGTCGATGCGGCGCCAGCTGCTGGCGCTGTCGCGGGTTCCGATGAGGTCCCACCGGCCACAGTTGCGACGCTGTCCGAGCTCGGCGGAGCCGAGGTCGTGGCGGGGTCCGCCGACGAGGAGGCGACCTCGGGCTCCACGATCGTCGCCACCGACGTTGCGGCGACGTCGTCGGCTGGGGTGGTCGCCGTCGGGGCGGGAGCCGTGGCCGTGGCCTGCGAAGTCCCCGGCGTACCGCCGGGAGCGGCGCTCGAGGCATCGCTGGTCGAGGCGTCCGCCGTGGCGGCAGGCGCCGTCGCCGTGGCTTGCGAAGTCCCCGGCGCACTGCCAGCGTCAGCGACGCTGGCCGACGGGGCGCTTGGCTTGGGACCGCCCTTCTGGCCCTTCTGCTCGGCCAACTGTTTCGCCAGGGCGGCCCGGGCTGCGCGGGCCGGGCCGCTCCCACCGGAGCCGCCGTCACCGGAGCCGCCGTCGCCGGCCGGAGGCTTGGGAGGCGGGGCCGGTGCGGGCGTGGCCTGGGGCGCGGGCGACTCGGCCGGCGTCACGGGAGCCGCGGGCGCGGCGGAGGGCGTGGGGCCGACCGGGGTGCCCGACGCGATGGCCTGCTCGAGGCGTTCGAGGCGCTGCAACACGGCATCGAGGCTGCGGTCGGCGTCGGGTCGGGCGAGCCGGACCAGCGTGACCTCGAGGACCACCCGCGGATCCGGCTTGCGGGACAGCTCGGTCAGTGCCTCGCCGAGGACCTCCAGCGCCCGGGTCAGACCGGCGGCCCCGATGCGGCTGCCCAGGTCCTTGGCCCGCTCCCGGTCGGCCTCGGGTAGGTGCTCGTCGCCAACCCCGAGGACGGCGAGGAAGGCGTCCCGCAGCCGGGCGATGACGGCGTCGCCCAGGGCCCGGGGCTCCCGACCGCTGGCCGCAGCGTCGGCCACGGCCACGAGCGCGGCGCCGGGGTCATGGTTGGCGAGGGCTTCGAGGATGGCGTCGACCGGGGCGCTGTCGGTGACGACCTCCCCCAGTGCCGACACCTGGTCGAGGGCCGACAGGGTGTCACGGGCCGAGCCGCCGCCTGCCCGCAGGACGTGGGTGACCGCGTCGTCGGCCAGCGGCAGGCCGGCGTCGGCGATGACGTGGCGGATGTGCTGCTCCATCACGTCGGGAGGCAGCAGGTGGAAGTTGAAGTGCTGCGTGCGGCTGCGGATGGTGGGCCGCACCTTCTGCGGGTCGGTGGTGGCGAGCACGAACACCACGTGGTCGGGCGGCTCCTCGAGGGTCTTCAGCAGGGCGTTCTCGGCGCCCTGGCTGAGCATGTGCACCTCGTCGAGGATGATGACCTTGCGGTTGCCCGACGTGCCGAGCGGCACCCGGTCGAGCAGGTCCCGCATGTCGTCGACCTTGCTCTTGGAGGCCGCGTCCTGTTCGAGGAACCAGTCGGTGACCTGGCCCTTCTGGACGGCGATGCAGTTGTCGCAGACGCCGCAGGGCTCGCCGTCCTGGGGGTTGGCGCAGTTGAGGACCTTGGCGAGGATCCGCGCCGTCGATGTCTTGCCCGTGCCCCTCGGTCCGCTGAACAGGTAGGCGTGGCCGACGCGGTTCTCGCGTCCGGCGTTGCGCAAGGCCTTCGTGACGTGGTCCTGGCCGAGCACCTCGTCGAACCGCTGCGGTCGATACCGCCGGTAGAGCGCTTGGTAGTTCGGGGAGGACACGAGGGCGATGTTACAGAGAGGGTGTGACAGTGAAGGTCGCCCGGAAAGCGCCCACGGGAAAAGAAAATGCCCGGGATCGGAGGTGGCGGCCAGACGATCTGCGGCACACCGCAGGCTCCGCTGAGAGCTGCTGCCTCCCGGCCCTGACTCGGTTCACGGGCTGCAGTTGCACAGGGCCCGGCCGCCACCTGCGACCACGGGCGTGGGCCACACGATAGCCTTCCCCGTTCCGGGTGCCGCCAGCGGTGCCCACGGAGCGGTGCGAGAGCGGCCGAATCGGCACGCTTGGAAAGCGTGTGTGGGGCAACCCACCGTGGGTTCGAATCCCACCCGCTCCGCGGCATGGACTTCGACAAAGCGATGGGCATCGCCCTCGACGAGGCCGCCGCCGCCGTCGACCACGACGACGTGCCGGTCGGTGCCGTGGTGCTGCGCGACGGCAAGATCGTCGCCCGCCGCCACAACGAGCGCGAGGCCCTGCGGGACCCCACGGCTCATGCCGAGATCCTGGCGCTTCGGGACGCGGCCGAGGCCGTCGGCTCGTGGCGGCTCGACGGCCTGACGCTGGTCGTCACCCTGGAACCGTGTCCGATGTGCGCGGGTGCGCTGCTCGCCGCCCGGATCGATCGGGTGGTGTTCGGTGCCCCCGATCCGAAGGCGGGCGCGACGGGGTCGCTTTACAACTTCGGGGTCGATCCTCGGGTGAACCACCAGTTCGAGGTGGTGCCGGGGGTGCGGGCGGCGGAGTGCGGCCTCCTGCTGAGCCGCTTCTTCGCGTCACGGCGCTGAGCAGCTTGGCGAGGAGCGTCCGTCTTCGCCTCGGGGTGCGGCTCGCCGCCTGTCGTAGCTCCCGCTGACGCTCGGCCGCTAGGAACCGGCTGACGTGGTGGTTGAGCATCAGCTGGCCCGGGGGAGCCGGCTGGACCGGCACGAGCCGTCCGGGGCCATCGTGCCCCGCTCGCCGCAGAAGCAACGCCATTCGAGGACGATCCCGTCGGGGGTGTTGTGGAGGGCTTCGATGCAGCTGGAGCTCAGCAGCACCGGTGACTGGTGGGTTGGGCAGTAGACCTCGAACATCGTCCTGTCCCTTCGGGTTCGATCCACTTTGTCAAACCAATTTCTGGTTGGTCTGGAACTCGGGTCCCCGGTGGGCTACGTTGCAAGGAATTGGCATCGGATTCCAGAGCCAATGGAAGGACTATTGGTATGGAGCGACCGGCGAACACGCTCGAGGCGGTGCTGGGCAAGTGGTCCGAGGGCCGAGGGCCGCTCCACCGCAAGCTGACCGACGCGCTGCGGCACGCCATCGACATGGGCTACCTGTCGAACGACCAGCGGCTGCCGTCGGAGCGGGAGCTGGCCACCCGGCTGGCGGTCAGCCGGTCGACCGTGGTCGCGGCGTACGACGCGCTCCGGACCGAGGGCGTGCTGGAGAGCCGGCAGGGGAGCGGCACCCGGGTGTGCTCGACTGCGCTGGCCGGGCGGGAGGCCGACCACCGGGTGAACCCCGTGTACCGGTCGCTGCTCGACGCCAGGGACGACGTGATCTCGCTGGCGTGCGCGGTGTTCCCGGCGCATCAGGCCGTGCGGGAGGCGCTGGTCGACGTGGTGTCCGAAGACCGCGACAAGCTGCTGATGCAGCTCGGCTACACGCCCGCGGGGCTGCCGGAGCTGCGGGAGCGCCTGGCCGAGATGCACACGGCCCAGGGGTTGCCGACGACGACCGACCAGATCGTCGTCACCACCGGCGCCCAGCAGGCGGTCAACCTGGCGGGAGCGCTGTTCGTGCGGCCGGGCGACACCGTGATCGTCGAGTCGCCGAGCTTCGCCGGCACGCTCGATGCGTTCCGGACCCGGGGTGCGCGCCTGATCGGGGTGGCGGTCGACGAGGAGGACGGGGTCGACGTCGACGAGGTCGCGTGCCACGTGCAGGCGCGGCAGCCGGCCGCGGTGTACGTCATGCCGTCGTTCCACAACCCGACGGGCGCCTTCATGACCGAGTGGCGCCGGCGGCGGCTGGCGGAGCTGGCGGTCAGCGAGCGGGTGCCGATCATCGAGGACAACGCGCTCGAGCACATCCCGCTCGACTGCAGCGACCTGCTGCCGCCGATCGCCGCGTTCGCCCCGCCGGACGCGCCGGTGCTGACCGCCGGGTCGCTGAGCAAGGTGGCGTGGGGCGGGCTGCGGATCGGGTGGCTGCGGGGGCCGGTGCACCTGATGGAGCGGATCGCCGAGTTGAAGGCCATGAGCGACCTGGGCTCGCCGCTGTTCGAGCAGGCGGTGGTGGCGCGGATCGTGCCGCAGATCGACTCGCTGCGGCGTGACCACGCGGACCGGTTACGGGCCAATCTCGACGTGGTGACGGGGCTGCTGTCGTCGGAGCTGCCGTCGTGGGAGTGGCGGCGGCCCCGCGGTGGCCCGTCGTTGTGGATCCGGCTGCCGCAGGGGACTGCCGCCGCGTATGGCCAGGTGGCGCTGCGCTACGGGGTCGAGATCGTGCCGGGCGAGACCATGTCGCCGTCGGCCGAGCACCGCCAGTGCATCCGCTTCCCGTTCACGGCCGAGCCGCCGGTGCTGGAGGAGACGGTCCGCCGCCTGGCCGCCGCCTGGCGGGCGTACGAGCCGACGCACCGCGTGGTGGTCTAAGAGTTCCAGCGGCGCGCGGCCGCGCTGCTAGCGTCGCCCGACGGAAGCGTGCCAGAGCGGACGAATGGGACGGCCTCGAAAGCCGTTGTGGTCTCCGGATCACCGTGGGTTCGAATCCCACCGCTTCCGCTCTCAACCGACAACACGAGAAATGGCGTCGGCTGCACCGACTCGTCTTTCTGCCTCGTTGTCAGACGTCGATCTCCCCTCCGGAAACCGGCTCGGCGGAGTTACGTCCACTTGCTGGTACATAGTTGTACCCCCATGTACAATTTGGGCATGGTGACGATGTCGGCTAGTGAGGCTCGGGCTGCGCTTCCTCATCTCCTGGATCGTGTCGAGGCGGGTGAGGAGGTGGTCGTCACGCGGCATGGGCGTCAGGTCGCGGTGATCGTGCGGCCTGACGCGCTTCGGGTTCGTCGCGCCGGCGAAGCGCTCGACGCAGCCGCCGGTGTCCGCGACCGGTTGGAGAGGGCTCGCCGGGCGCCGCTGCCCAAGAAAGGACTGACCGAGCAGCGTGCCGAGTCCCATGTCGCGGAGATCAGGGCCTCGCGTGACGCCGGCTGATGGACGCATTCGACGCTGATGTCCTCATCTACGGAGCGACGCCTGGACACGCTCTCGGAGAGCGGATCGCCGCGTTGTTCCCGTCAGAGGGTGGCGAGGTGGCCGGGGTGGGCTCGGTCCTGCTCCTGCCCGAGGTTCTGACTCGCCCGACACGGGACGGAGCGGAAGACGAGTTGGACGCGCTCTACGGCCTCCTCGCTCGCCTCGATCTCCTTCCTGTGGACGAAGCGGTCGCCGACCTGTCGGTCGTCCTGGGGGCGGCCTACAAGCTCAAGGCGGCCGACGCTGTTCACCTCGCGACAGCGGTAAACGCCGGTGCGGATCGGTTCATCACCAACAACGCGCGCGACTTCCGTCGCGAGATCACCGAGATCGACATCGTGTGTCCCGCCGACTTGGCCGAAGGGTCGCATGGCAAATGACTTGTGGGGGTCGCGGCAGGCGGCTCTAGGGTGCGCCGATGGCGTCGGTCAGGGAGTTCCAGGTCACCTTCGACTGCGCAGAACCTGAGCGCGTCGGTCGTTTTTGGTGCGAGGTGTTGGGGTACGTCGCACCGTCGCCATCGCCGCCTGAGGATGATGGTTCATGGTTCGCATGTACTGATCCCACAGGCGTTGGCCCGCGACTGTTCTTCCAACGCGTTCCCGAGGGCAAGGTCGTCAAGAATCGGGTGCATCTCGACGTGCGGGTCGGCACCGGGCTCGTGCGTGAAGAGCGCCTGGCCACACTCGAGGCCGAATGCGCGCGACTGGTCGCGCTCGGCGCAACTCGCGTGCGACTGCTGGCTGCCGATGACGAGAACGAGTCGTGCATCGTGATGCAGGACGTCGAGGGCAACGAGTTCTGCCTCGACTGAGCGCCCGGGGCAGGGCTAGGGGTCCTCTACCTCGGCGTGGGGGGCTCGGTGGGCGAGCTCGGAGAGGAGCTGGGCGCGGTTGGTGATTGCCCACGAGGTGCGGAGGCGGCGGCGGACCATGTTCTCCCACACCAGGTAGTCGCGCTTGTTGGCGTAGCGGTGGTACACCTTCGCCAGGTGCCGCCATGGGATCAGGACCGCCCGGAGGCGAGCCTCCAAGGCAACCCCCTCGTCGGTGAGCGTGATGGTGGTTGGTCGCCAGAGGATCTCGTAGAGCAGCATCCCGAGGAACAGGGGTGCCATCACCGCCAGCGCGAACGACGCCCCGGGCGCCTCCTCCTCTCCAGCGCTGATGGCAAACGCCAGGCAGGCAACCAGGCCCAGCCCGTAGACGGCGCGGACTCCCCACTTCGCCCACCACTGCATCGCGAAGCTCTCTGCCCTCGCCTCCGCCTCCGCCCCGGCCACGGACGGAACGCTAATTCGTGTCCGTCGCCTGGTGGTCAGCATGCCGCTCCGACGACTGAGGCTGGGGAGCCGCAGGGGGAGCCGTCGAGGCTGGCCCTCGGTTCGGGCCACGTCGGGTTGTGGTCGGAATCGCCAGTGCTCCAGCGCTGGTGCTGGTCATCGCTGGCGTCGCGATTTCGAGCCGCGACCACGACGACCTCTGGGCTCGCCGGCACTCCGTAGTGGGACGTAGGCGGAGATGGCGAGGCAATAGGACGAGTCGGCGTAGCCGACGCCATGTCCTTGGTTTGTGCGTGTCGACCGCGTGCCGGGGGCCCAGGGGGTGCACCCGGCACGCGGCCGCCGCATGTCGCAGCATCGCGGTCATTCAAACCGTGACAGGCGAGGGTGCGACGGGCGGGGTTCAAATAGGGTTGGGGCGAACCCCAGGAGCTGCGCCGTGGACCAGGAACTCACGACTCGCCGCCGCACCCTGGAGCGGGTACGGGCTCGTTTCGACCCCGGCTCGGCGATCGCCGAGCCAGCGGACCCTGTTCGCTCGTCCTGGTTGCGCTGCGCCACCCAGCCCCAGCTCCCCGAGGACAAGTCCGAGGCTCCCCTCGACGACCCCGACACCGTCGCCGACCGCTGGGAGGCCTCACCCATCCGCCTCGCCTGGCCCGGCGTCGCCGACGAGCTCCGGGCCATCGCCGAGGCCGGCGACCTCGTCGCCGCCGTCACCGACGAGACCGGCCGCATCCTCTGGAGCTGGGGCGGCCGTCACATGCGCGACCGGGCCGAGCAGGTCAACTTCGGCCTCGGCGGCCGCTGGGACGAGTCCTCGGTCGGCACCAACGCCATCGCTCTCGCCCTGATCTCGGGCCAGCCGTCGACCGTGTTCGCGGTCGAGCACTGGTGCGCCGCGGTCCACGACTGGGTCTGCTACTCGGCGCCGATCCGTGACGCGCACGGCAACAACCTCGGCGTCATCGACCTCAGCACCACCTGGGACCACGCCAACCCGCTCGGCATGCCGACCATCAACGCGCTCGCCCGGGTCATCGAGCAGCAGACCCGCCAGGTCCCGCTCACCGGCGTGCGGGCCGCCGCCCTCGCCGGCGGGCCGATCCTCCGGCTGCGGGTCCTCGGCCGGGGCGAGGTCACGCTCGGCGGCGTGCCTCTCCTCCTCACCCCCCGCCAGCTGGAGATCCTCACCATCCTCGCCTGCGTCCGCGAGACCAGCCTCAACGAGCTCCACGCCCTCCTCCACGGCGACCGGTCCGTCTCCACCACCACCACGAAAGTCGAGATCTCCCAGCTCCGCCGGGTCGTCGGCGGCAACGTCATCGGCTCCCGCCCCTACCGGCTCATGGTTCCGGTCGACTGTGATCTCGCCGACCTCCTCGACCACCTCGACATGGGCGACGTCGCCGGGGCGACCGCCCTCTACGGGGGCCGGCTCCTCGCCCAAAGCGAGTCGCCCTTCATCGTCGAGCGCCGCCACCACTGCGACGTCGCGCTCCGCACCGCGCTGCTCCGGCACGGCACCACGCCGCAGCTCCTGGTCTTCGCCGACGTGCACGCCCACGACGTCGAGGTCCTCGAGCGGGCCATCACCCGAGCCCACCCCGACGATCCGATCATCCCCGGCGCCACCGCCCGACTCGCCGTCGCTCTCGACCAGCATCTCGGCTGAGCCGAAGCCTCGAACCCACCGCAGCCCACCACAGCCGGTCGACCGCGCGCGCCCAATCATGGTTGACAGCCCTAACCATCAATGTTAGGTATGCTTTCCATGAGTACGGCACAGGCTTCGGAGGAGGCGGAGGAGGACGTGGTGGCCGCGGTCATGACCGCCATGGGCCCAGACGTCCTCAACCGGATGAACGTCGACTTCGAGGACGCGATCCTCATGGTCGGCCGGGTCCTGGGCGAGCGCCCGGACGCCACGGCGGCCCGCATCACCTGGATCGACAGCCGCGGTGTCGACGTCCTGGTCACCGACCCCCGGGGCGAGCACCCCGGCCGGATCGGCTTCACCACCCCCATCACCGAGCCCCACCAGCTCACCGACGAGCTGCTCGGCCTCGTCGCCCGGGCCCGCGAGGTCTCCGGCGAGGAGGGCCTGACGAGCGCCGAGGTCGCCGCGGCCGAGGTCGCCAGCGCCCGCACCTTCCTCACCCAGGTCACCGCGGTCGAAGACATCCACCCCCACCTCCGCCAGATCACCTTCGGCGGCGGTGACCTCCGCGACCTGAACTTCGCCCCCGTCGGCCCTGACACGTTCCTCTTCCTGCTCGTGCCGCCGCCCGGCCGCACCGAGCTGGGCATCGACCAGTCGTTCACCTGGGAGCAGCACGAGCGCATGCCCGAGGCCGAGCGCCCGGTCGGCGCCTACTACACCGTCCGGCGCTGGCGCCCCGAGCCCGCCGAACTCGACGTCCTCTTCGTCCTCCACGAAGACCCCGGTCCCGCCTCGGCCTGGGCGGCCCAGGCCCAGCCGGGCAATCCGGTCGCCCTCTGGGGGCCGCGCACCGCCTTCGACCCGCCGGCCGGCACCGACCGGTACCTGCTCGTCGCCGACGAGACCGGCCTCCCCGCGGTGGCCGTCATCCTCGAGCAGCTCCCCGCGGGCGTCACTGCCCGGGTGTTCGCCGAGGTCGGCAGCCCCGAGGAGCACCACGACCTGCCCGACTCGCCGGCCATCGAGGTCACCTGGCTCTACCGCAATGGCGCGGCGCCCGGCACCACGACCCTTCTCCCCGACGCTGTCAAGGCGATGCCCTGGCCGGCCGGCGACGGCACGACGCCCTACGTCTGGGGCGGCGGCGAGAGCCACACCATGACCGCCGTCCGGCGCTACGTACGCGACACGATCGGACTCGCCCGCGAGGCCGTCGACCTCGTCGCCTACTGGCGCAAGGCGAGCGACCGATGAGGACCGCTCCCCGAGCCCTCGCCGGGCTGCTCGCCATCCTCAGCATCGCGACGATCGCGGTGGCCGGCTGCGGAGGTGACGACGATGACGACGCCGCAGCCGGCGCCGCCGACAAGGCCACGGGCAGCAGCGGCGGGAAGGTCGTCGTCGACCACCAGTTCGGCGAGACCACCATCGACGGCACGCCCGAGACGATCGTGTCGCTCGACCAGCAGTGGACCGACGTCCTCGTCGCCCTCGGCGAGCCGCCCGCCGCCTACGGCCTCGACCCCAACACCGGGGGCAAGGAATACCCGTGGCGCGGTGACGGGCTGGCCGACAGCGAGGGCATCAGCCTCACCGACGGCATCCCCATCGAGAAGGTCGCCACCGCCGAGCCCGACCTCATCCTGGTCGGCTGGGCAGCCGAGGACGAGGCCGCCTACCAGCGCCTCGCCGACATCGCCCCGACCATCCCGCTCCTCGGCAAGGACGCGGCGGTCGACCGCTGGCAGGACATGGCGACAGTCGCCGGCAAGTTCCTAGGCAAGGAGGACGCGGCGAGCAAGCTGGTCAGCGACGCCGCCGCCGACATCGAGGCCCTGAAGGCCGGTCTCCCCGGCCTCGCCGGCAAGACCTACGCCATGGCCAACTTCGTCCCCGGTGACGCCATCTACGTCGTCGCCGATCCCGAGGACGGCTCGGTCGTCGCCTTCCAGGACCTCGGCCTGCAGATCACCCCGACGGTGCTCGAGCAGAAGGCCGACCAGGGACGGGCCGAGCTGAGCCTCGAGAACGCCCAGCTCCTCGACGCCGACCTCCTGGTGCTGTTCACCAACGGCGCCGACCCCAACGAGCTCGTGGGCTACCGCGACCTCCCCGCGGTGAGGCAGGGCGCGGCGGTGGTCCTCGACTACACCGCGGTCATGGGCCTCAACACCCCGACGCCGCTGTCGATCCCGTACTCCCTGGAGCAGATCGAGCCGGCCCTCCAGGCGGCCGCCGCCTAGCTCCGATCAGGGCCGCTCGATGTGGATGGCGTCCTCCTCGGCCGAGGGGGGCGCCTTCTCCGTGGCGACGTCCCGGGTCGTCTCGTCGCCGGTGAACTCGTCGTCGTCAGCGAGCGCTCCGGTCGACGGATCGGGCCGAACAGCGGCGGGTCGCCGCTCGGGCGAGAGCCGCTCGTCGCGCTCCTCCAGGGAGTCGCGGACGCCACCGACCGCGCCCTGGTCCTCGACGCCGAGGGGCTGCTCGGGCGGGTACTCGTCGTTGTCGCCCACGACCTCGTCGTCGAAGGGCTCACCGGCCTGGTCGGAGTCGCTCATCACGCGCGGCTACCCCGGAGGCCGCACAGGGATACGGCAGCGACTTATCCTCGCGGCGATGACCGAGCCCGACGCCGACGCCGCTGAGAGCGGACCGACGCAGGATCCACTGCGGGAACGGCTGCTCGACGCGGCCGCTCGGGTCTTCGCGTCGAAGGGCTACTCGGGCACGAAGATCATGGACATCGTGCGCGAGGCCGGGCTGTCGGCCGGCGCGGTGTACGGGCGCTTCAAGTCGAAGAACGACCTCCTGACCGAGGCCGTGGTGAGCCGGTCGATCCGCCTGGCCCGCTCGCAGCCGGTCGAGGACCGCCAGGTCGCCGACCTGGTCGTCCGGGCAACGTCCGAGAACCGGGGCCCGCTGAGCGACCTGGAGGCCATGCAGCTCGAGGCCTACGTCGCCGCCCGGCGGGAGCCCGAGGTCAAGGCGGCGCTGGCCGAGGCCCGCCGCCGGCGCCGGGCTCACATCCAGCCGCTGGTCGACGCCGCGCTGGAGGACGGCTCGGTCGGGCGGGGCCGCGACCCCGAGTCGATCCTCTACCTCATCGAGACCGTCCGCCTCGGGCTGCTGCTGCAGCGGGCCGCGGGCATGGCCCCACCCGACGAGGACCAGTGGACGGAGCTGATCCGCCGGCTCATGAAGGACCTCGGCAGGCCCGGCCAAGCGACTTGACGAGGTCCGAAGAAAAGTTATTCTTGGCGTATGGCAACGCCGACGGAGCTTCCCGACCAGGCTGAGGTCGACGCCGCGATCAGGGTCGTCCACGACCACGCCGACCGCATCTTCCTGTGGAACTACGACCGGGAGCGGGAGCAACTGGTCACGCTCTACAACAAGGGCATGTCGTCGCAGTGGAACTCGGTGACCGAGCTCGACTGGGACACCGACGTCGACCTCGACCGGCTCGTGAACGAGGCGAAGCAGCCGAACCTCTTCGTCCAGATCGCCCGCAAGGCCGCCGAGATCGACGGGTCGCCGTTCGCCAAGTGGACCGACAAGGAGTTCACCGCGCTGGGCATCGAGACCTACAAGGCCCAGCTCTCGCAGTTCATGCACGGCGAGCAGGGCGCCATGATGGCCGCCGCCAAGATCGTCGAGACCGTCCCCTGGATCGACGCCAAGTACTACGCCGCCACCCAGACCATGGACGAGGCCCGCCACACCGAGGTCTTCGCCAAGTACCTGCACACCAAGCTCGGCGGCGCCTACCCCATGAACGTGGACCTCGAGAAGCAGGTCACCGCCCTGCTCGAGGACTCCCGCTGGGACTTCACCTACCTCGGCATGCAGATCGTCATCGAGAGCCTGGCGCTGGCGGTCTTCGGGGCCATGCTCCGCAACGTCGAGGAGCCGCTGCTGAAGAAGCTGCTGCGCTATGTCATGTCCGACGAGGCCCGCCACGTGGCCTTCGGCGTCCTGTCGCTCCACGAGCTGTACCAGGACATGCCGGCCGCCGAGCTGAAGGACCGCCAGGAGTTCCTCGCCGAGAACACCCTGCGCAGCCGCTACCGGTCGATGAACCCGGAGATGTGGGAGCGCCTCGGGGTCGACTTCGAGGCGGCGCTGCCGTCGATCATGGAGGCCGCGGCCCAGCTCGACACGAGCGCCACCAACAGCTTCAACCAGGGCTTCTTCTCCAAGCTGGTGCCGAACGTCCGCAAGCTCGGGCTGCTCGACGCCAACGACGGCTACCTGCGGCGCCTCTGGGGCGAGGCCGGCCTGCTGGAGTGGGAGTTCGCCGACGACACCGGCGAGGACTACACCGCCTACGACGAGGTCGCCCGCGATCGCGCCGTCGCCGCGGCATCCTGACGCATGAGCCTCAGGGGGAAGGCCGCCATCGTCGGGGTGGCGGATGCGGTGTCGCCGACGGGGGAGCTCGACCAGCACGGTCGGGCGCTCGAGGCGGCGGTCATCAAGGAGGCGTTGGACGACGCCGGGCTGACGCTGGCCGACGTCGACGGGGTCTGCCACGCCACGTCGTCGGTGGGGCTGGCCGAGTACCTCGGCATCCATCCCACCTTCACCGACTCCACCAACACCGGCGGGTCGAGTTACGAGATCCACGTCGAGCACGCCGCCGCGGCCATCGCCGCCGGCCTCTGCGAGGTCGTCATCGGCGTCTATGCCTCGACGCCCCGCGGTGATCGGTCCCGCGGCCGCCAGCGGAGCTTCCAGCGCCCGCCCGGCCCCAACCCGATGGTCGAGTGGGAGCTGCCGTACGGCATGCGCATGCCGATGGGGCCCTATGCCCTGGCCGCCAGCCGCCACATGCACCAGTACGGCACGACGTCCGAGCAGCTGGCGGAGATCGCGGTCAGCACTCGGGCGTGGGCGGCGCTCAACCCGCGGGCCCGCTACCAGGACCCGATCACCGTCGACGACGTGCTGGCGTCGCCCATGCAGTCGTCGCCCCTGCACCTGCTCGACTGCTGCCTGGTCACCGACGGTGCCGGCGCCTTCGTCATGACCTCGGCGGAGCGGGCCCGCAGCCTGCCAAAGCCACCGGTCTACGTGCTGGGCGCGGCGACCTGTCACGACCACTCGATGATCAGCCAGATGCCCGACCTCACCACCACACCCGGCGCGGTGTGCGGGCCGAACGCCTTCCGGCAGGCCGGGGTCAAGCCGGGCGACGTCGACGTGCTGATGGGCTACGACAGCTTCACCATCACGGCGCTGCTGCACCTCGAGGACCTGGGCTTCTGCGCCAAGGGCGAGGGCGGCGCCTTCGTCGAGGACGGCTGTACTGCGCCCGGCGGATCGCTGCCGATGAACACCAACGGTGGCGGCCTCTCCTACACGCATCCGGGCATGTACGGCATGTTCCTGATCGTCGAGGCCGCCCGCCAGCTGCGGGGGGAGTGTGGGCCACGGCAGGTCGCGGAGGCGGAGATCGCTGTGGCCCACGGCTCCGGGATGGTGCTGTCGGTCATGTCGACGCTGGTCCTCGGCGCCGAAGGAGCGTTGTCGTGAAGCGCATCGAACCGCCGGTCGGCGAGGCGGCCGAGCCGTTCTGGGAAGCCACCCGGGACGAGCGCCTCATCCTGCAGTGGTGCACCGCCTGCGAGCAGCCGGTCTGGTACCCGCGGGAGGTGTGCCCGACCTGCCTGGGCGACACGCTCGAGTGGCGCGATTCCAGCGGCCAGGGCGCGGTCTACGCCTGCACGGTCGAGCACAAGGCGGAGCCGCCATACGTCGTGGCGCTGGTCGAGCTGGACGAGGGGGTCCGGCTGCTGTCCAACGTCGTCGGTTCGCCGCCCGACCAGGTGGCCATCGGTGACCGGGTGACGGTCACCTGGGAGCCGCTCTCGGACGGCCGCAACCTTCCGCTGTTCGAACTGGTGAACTAGCCGAAGCTCAAGGCAAAGGGGGGAACACCATGCCGATGGAGCTGGACCTCGGGCCGAGCGCCCGCGCGTTCCGCGACGAGGTGCGGGGCTGGCTGGAGGCGAACCGGCCCGAGGACCTCATGGGCGTCGACGCCGAGCAGCTCGCCCTGCAGCGCCTGCCGGCCGCCGACGCCTGGGCCGCCCAGCTGCACGAGGCGGGGCTCATGTGCGTGTCGTGGCCGAAGGAGTACGGCGGCCGGGGGCTGGGCGGTGTCGAGGTGGCGGTGCTCAACGAGGAGTTCGCCCGGGCCGGGGTCCCGCGGATCACGCGGGGCATGGGTGAGTGGCTGGTCGGGCCGTCGATCATCGTGTGGGGGTCCGACGAGCAGAAGGCCCACTTCCTCCCCCGGATCATCGACGGCACCGACCGCTACTGCCAGGGCTTCTCCGAGCCCGACGCCGGTTCCGACCTCGCCAGCCTGAAGACCCGCGGCGTCGTCGACGGCGACGAGGTGGTCATCACCGGCCAGAAGGTGTGGACCTCGGGGGCGCAGGCCGCCACCATGATGTTCTGCCTCTGCCGGACCGATCCGGACGCGCCCAAACACCGGGGCATCTCCTACGTGCTGGTGCCGATGAAGCGGGCCGACGGCGAGAGCAACGGCTTCGAGCTGCGCCCGATCAAGCAGATGACCGGGCAGTCGCACTTCACCGAGACCTTCATCACCGAGGCCCGGGCGCCGCTGTTCAACGTCATCGGCGGGCTCCACGGCGGCTGGCGGGTCACGATGACGACGCTTGGCAACGAGCGCGGCGGCAACGCCACCACCCAGCACGTCCAGTACGAGCGGCAGTTCCGGGCGGTGCTCGACGAGGTCCGGAAGCTGGGTCGCGAGACCGATCCGCTGGTGCGCCAGCAGTTGGCCTGGGCCCACACCCACGTGCAGATCATGCGCTACCAGGGACTGCGGACGCTGTCCGAGGTGGTCGCCAAGAAGGAGCCGGGCCCGGCCAGCGCGCTCAACAAGATGTTCTGGTCGGAGTACGCCCAGCGCTTCGCCGAGCTGGTGATGAACATCCGGGGCGCCGACTCGATGCTGACCTCCGATGACGACCGCTGGCAGCGGTCGTTCCTCAGCACCCGGAGCGTGACGATCTGGGGTGGTACGGCTCAGGTGCAGCGCAACATCGTCGGCGAGCGGGTTCTCGGGTTGCCCAAGGAGCCGCCGCCTCCGGGGGTGAAGCCGTGACCGCGACCGACGAGGCCGCCAAGGCCGCCGAGCGGGAGGCGCGCCTCCAAGCCGCCGGGAAGGGGATGCTGCTGGCGTACTGGGCGCAGCGGCGGCCCGACGTACCGGCGATCATCGCCCCCACCGGTGATCGCAGCTTCGCCGAGCTGAACGCCCGGACCAACCAGCTCGTTCGGGCGCTGCGGCGCCTCGGCCTCCGGGAGGGTGACGGAGTCGCCCTGCTGTGCACCAACCGGGCCGAGTTCGCCGAGGTCGGCGCGGCCTGCCAGCGGGCCGGCTGGCGGCTCACCACCATCAACTGGCACCTCACCGAGGACGAGGCCGGTTACATCGTCGACGACTGCGAGGCCAAGGCCCTGGTGGCCGACGGCTCGCTCGCCCGGGTCGCCGCCGGCGCCCGCCAGCGGGCCACTCGCTGCGAGGTGGGCCTGGCCGTCGGCGGTCCCATCGACGGCTTCCGGGACTACGACGCCGAGCTGGCCGGTGAGCCGGACGACGACATCGACGACCCGGTGCTCGGCTCGTCGATGCTCTACACCTCGGGCACCACCGGCCGGCCCAAGGGCGTTTACCGGCGCGAGCCCGCGCCCGCGGTCATCGTCAACCTCTTCGACTACCGCGACGGCGACCGCCACCTCTGCACCGGCCCGCTCTACCACGCCGCCCCGCTGGCCTTCTCGCTCAACGTCCCGCTCACCTACGGCGTGGGCGTCGTGCTCATGGAGCGGTGGGACGCCGAGGCCGCGCTCGCCCTGGTCGAGACCTACGCCGTAACCCACACCCACATGGTCCCGACCATGTTCCACCGGCTGCTGTCGCTGCCGGCCGACGTGCGGGAGCGCCACGACCTGTCGACCCTGCGGTCGGTCATCCACGGCGCCGCGCCCTGCCCGGTGGTGGTGAAGCAGCGGGTCATCGACTGGCTCGGCCCGGTGGTGTGGGAGTACTACGCGGCCACCGAAGGCACCGGCTGCTTCGTCGACTCCGGCACCTGGCTGACCAAGCCCGGCACGGTCGGGCGGCCCATCGACGGGCAGGTGCGGATCGGCGACGAAGCCGGCGAGCCGCTGCCGGTCGGCGAGACCGGGCTGGTGTACCTGAAGGCGCCGGACGTCGGGAAGTTCGAGTACTTCAAGGACTCCGACAAGACGGCGTCGACCTACCGGGGCTCGTACTTCACCCTCGGTGACGTCGGCTACATGGACGAGGACGGCTTCCTCTTCCTGACCGACCGCAGCGCCAACGTCATCATCTCCGGCGGGGTCAACGTGTACCCGGCCGAGGTCGACGCGGTACTGCTGGAGCACCCCGCGGTCGGCGACGCCGCCACGATCGGCGTGCCCGACGAGGAGTGGGGCGAGCGGGTGCTGGCCGTCGTCGAGCTGCAGCCGGGCATCGACGGGACCCCGGCGCTGGCGGCCGCGCTGATCGAGCACTGCCGGGCCCGGTTGGCCCACTTCAAGTGCCCGCAGGCCGTGGAGTTCACCGCCGAGCTGCCCCGCCAGGACAACGGGAAGATCTACAAGCGCCTGCTGCGGGACCGCTTCCGCAACGGCGACGGAGGTGAGGCATGACGGGGATATGCGACGGCCGGGTGGTCATCGTCACCGGCGCCGGGCGGGGCATCGGCCGGGGCCACGCCCTGGAGTTCGCCCGCCAGGGCGCCAAGGTGGTGGTCAACGACCTCGGGGGCACCATGGACGGCACCGGCTCGGACGCCGGGCCGGCCCAGCAGGTGGTCGACGAGATCCGTGCCGCGGGCGGCGAGGCGGTGGCCAGCGGCGACAACGTGGCCGACTGGAAGGGCGCCGAGCGGCTGGTCCGCACCGCGATCGAGACGTACGGGCGGCTCGACGTGCTGGTGAACAACGCCGGCATCCTGCGCGACCGGATGCTCGTGAACATGACCGAGGACGAGTGGGACGCGGTCATCAACGTGCACCTCAAGGGCACGTTCGGCCCCGCCCACTTCGCCGCCGAGCACTGGCGGGAGCGCTCCAAGGCGGGCGAGGAGGTGGATGGTCGGCTGATCAACACGTCGTCGACGTCGGGGATCTTCGGCAACGTCGGCCAGACCAACTACGGCGCCGCCAAGGCCGGCATCGCCTCGTTCACGATCATCGCCGCCCAGGAGCTGGCTCGCTACGGCGTCACCGTCAACGCCATCGCCCCGGGCGCCCGCACCCGGTTGACCGAGAACCTCGGCGGCGGACGCCTCGCGCCCGAGTCCGGCGAGTTCGACCGCAGCGCCCCCGAGAACGTTGCCCCGCTGGTGGTCTGGCTGGGCAGCGCCGAGTCCCGCAACGTGACCGGGCAGGTCTTCCTGGTGGGCGGCGGGCGCATCGCCGTCGCCGAGAACTGGCGCCGCGGCCCCGGGGTCGACAAGGGCGCCCGCTGGGACCCCGCGGAGCTCGGCGAGGTCGTGCAGTCCCTGCTCGACCCCGCGTAGGGGGCCGAGCAGGGACCGACGGACGTACTACTTGCCGAGGCCGCCCAGGAGCTCCCCGACGAGGGGGAGCTTGCTCAGCCCGATGCCATTGCCGTTGAGCTGCTCCGTCGCGTCGTCCACCTTCGGCGCGGCTTCACCGAGCGCCATCTCCCCGAGGTCGGGGAGTGTGCCGATGAGCGGAACGCTGACCGGAGGTTCCTCGGCGTGTGCCGCAGAACCGGTACCGAGCACGAAGGCCGCGCTTGCGGCCAGGAGCACCGCTGTTGCCCGGGTGTGTTTCATCGAACCCTTTTCTTCACTCGGGCCCACCGGGCGGGGAGGTTACCGAGCGGCGATGGGTCGACGGCGACGCCAGGCCGAGGCGATCTCCGGCGGCACGAAGCCGTCGTCGGACGGGTTGACGGTGGTGCCGGGCGGGACGATGCCGTCGATGGCATCGAGCGTGTCGTCGTCGAGGCGGACCTCGGCCGCGCCGAGCAGGCCCTCGAGCTGCTCCATCGTGCGGGGCCCGATGATCGGCGCGGTCACCGCGGGGTGAGCCAGGGTGAAGCCCAGCGCCAGGTGGGGCAGCGAGAGGCCCGCCTGCTGGGCCACGGCCTCCAGCTGAGGCACCAGTTCCAGCTTGCGGGCCACGTCGGGCCGCTCCGGGTCGAAGCGCTGGGGCAGCCGGGCGGCCCGGCCCGACGTCGGGGCGTCGGCGCCCGGCCGGTAGCGGCCGGTCAGGAAGCCACCGTTCAGCGGGCTCCACGGGATGACCGCCATGCCGTAGCGCTGGGCGGTCGGCAGCACCGACGCCTCGATGCTGCGCACGAAGATCGAGTACGGCGGCTGCTCGCACCGGAATCGCTCGCGGCCCCGCCGCTCGGCGGTCCACTGGGCCTCGACGATGGCCTCGGCAGGGAACGTCGACGAGCCGAGGTAGCGGACCTTGCCCGCACGCACGAGGTCGGACAGCGCAGCCAGCGTGTCGTCGATGTCGGTGTCGGCCTCCGGGCGATGCACCTGGTAGAGGTCGATGTAGTCGGTGCCGAGGCGCTGCAGGCTGTCCTCGACCGCCTGCACGATCCAGCGTCGCGAGTTGCCCCGCCGGTTGGGGTCGTCCCCCATGGGGCCGTGGAACTTGGTGGCGAGGACGATCTCGTCACGCCGCCCGGCGAGCGCCTTGCCGACGATCTGCTCGGACACCCCGGCCGAGTACACGTCGGCCGTGTCGACGAAGTTGATGCCCGCGTCGAGCGCCCGCTGGATGATCCGGACGCAGTCGTCCTCGTCGCGGTTGCCCATCGGGCCGAACATCATCGCCCCCAGGCACAGCGGGCTGACCTTCACCCCGGTCGAACCGAGCGAGCGGTAGCGCATCAGAACATTCCTCTCAGCAGGCAGTCGGTCGAGGCGAGGTGGACCAGCGCCTGGCGCAGCAGGTCGTTCTTGGACCGGAAGCGGCCGAACAGCTCGTTCTCGGGGACCCCGGCCTCGCGGGTGATGTCGATCATCCGGGTGTCGTTGTACCCCTTGCGGGCGACGACCGTCGCCGTCGCGCTGATGAGCCGGTCCCACACCTCGTCGGTCACAGCGAGATGCCCAGCTCGTCGAGCAGCGGGCGGGAGTAGGTGACGCGGCCGGTGAGCACGTCGGGGTCGCCGGTGCACAGGGCAAGCGCCGCGGCGGCCATGACCTCGGGCGGCTCGTGGCGGTCGGCCGGCACCCGGCGGTCGAGGCCGTGGTGCACGACCCCCGGGGTGGCGACGAGCCCGGCCGGCGAGACGGCGTTGACGGCGATGTGGTCGGCGTGCACCTCGGCGGCCAGTCCCGTTGTGAACCGCTCGAGGGCCGCCTTGCACATGCCGTACACCGCCCCGCCAGCGGCTCTCGTCGCGTCGAACGGCGGGCCCTGGGGGTGGCGCGCCGCACCCGACGAGATGTTGAGGATCCAGCCCCGCTTGCGCTCCTTCATGCCGGGCAGCACCAGCTGCGCCAGCTCGAAGGGCGCCCGGACCTGGACGTCGAACATGAGGTCGTAGTGCCGGGGCGTGAACGTCGCCACCGGCTCGAAGTAGGTGATCGCGGCGTTGTTGACGAGCACGTCGACCGGCCCGAGCTGCCGCTCGACCTCGGCGACCAGCCGGCGGCGGTCGTCGGGGCGTGACAGGTCGGCCGCGATGGCGACCGCGGTGCCGCCGGCGTCTGTGATGGCCTGGACGGTCGTCGAGATGCTGCCGGCGTAGCGGTGGTCGCCCTCGTCGACGGTCCGGGCGGTGACGGCCACCACCGCGCCCTCCGCCGCGAAGCGCCGCGCGATCGCCTCGCCGATGCCCCGGCTCGCCCCGGTGACGAGCGCGACCCGCCCCTCCAGCGCGCCGTGCTGATGGCCGGCCGCGCCGTCACCACCGGCTCCGTCAGGCATCGTCGACCCGAGCGGTCGCGGACCCGGCGAAGACCTCGACACCGTGCTGGTTGTGGGTGCTCACAGTGAGGCTCACGACGGGCGGGCCCCCGTCGTCGCTCACCTCCGCAACCGTCGCAGTGGTCGTGAGGTCGTCGCCGGGCCACACCTGGGCCGTGAACCGGCCGCCGAAGGTGAGCAGCCGGTCGGCGCCGACGAGGTCGGTGAGCATGCGCCCGGTCAGGCCCATCGTCAGCATCCCGTGGGCGAACACGCTCGGGTAGCCGGCCACCTGGGTGGCGAACACCTCGTCGGTGTGGATCGGGTTGTAGTCGCCGGACGCGCCGGCGTACTGCACGATCTGGGTGCGGGTGAGGTTCTCGACCACCACGGCCGAGAACGTCGTACCGGGCTCGAACATCATGGCTGCTCCACTGCTCGCTCGGTCCGGACGCTGATGCCACGGGCCGTGACCACCAGGTTGCCGTCCTGGTCGCGGTACTCGGTGATGGTCTCGGCGAACAGCAGCTTGCCGGCCCGGCGGCCTTGCTTCTCCCAGCGCTCGCCCGGCCGGGTGGTCGCCGTGAGGACGTCCCCGACCCGGGGTGTGCGGTGGTACTCGTAGTGCTGCTCGGCGTGCAGCCCGGTGCCACCGCCCCCGCCGCCTCCCGAGGAGCCGGACGAGCTCGATTGCTCCGAGCGCGGCGGCCGGCCCGTCGCCTCGCGCCCGGAGCCGAACCACGGCTCGCCGATCTTGGGCCGCAACGGGTAGTCGGGGGTGAACTGGGCGCTGGCCTGGACGAACGTCGGCGGCGCCAGGATCCCGTCGGCGTACACCGGGTTCGGGTCGCCGATGCTGCGGGCGAACATCAGCACGTGGCCGGCTTCGATCGGGAAGCGGATCTCGCTCATGACGCAGTCTCCACGGGGACGAGGGGGAAGTGGCACGCGACGACGTGGTCGGGGTCGTCGCCGACCGGGCGGAGCACCGGCTCCTCGGCGGCGCAGCGATCCTGGGCCCGCGGGCACCGGGTACGGAACCGGCAGCCCGAGGGCGGGGCCAGCGGCGAGGGCAGGTCGCCCTCCAGCGCGGGGCCGGCGTCGCCCGCGTCGGGGTCGGGCTCGGGCACCGCGTCGAGCAGCGCGGCCGTGTAGGGATGGGCGGGCGCGGCGTACAGAGCGTCGGTGGGGCCGACCTCGCACAGCTTGCCCAGGTACATCACGGCCACCCGGTCGCTCACGTTCTTCACCACCGCCAGGTCGTGGGCGATGAACACCATCGTCAGCTCGTGGCTGGCCTTCAGGTCCTCCAGCAGGTTGAGGATCTGGGCCTGTACCGACACGTCGAGCGCCGATACGGGCTCGTCGCAGATCAGCAGCGTCGGGTCGAGCACCAGCGCGCGGGCGATGCAGATGCGTTGGCACTGCCCGCCGGAGAACTCGTGAGGGCGCCGGCCCCGAGCGCTCTCCGGATCGATGCCGACGTCCCGCAGGACCGTGTCGACCCGCTCGATGGCGCCGTCCATGCGGCCCCAGATCGACAGGCCCTCGGCGACGATGTCGCCGATCCGCCGCCGCGGGTTCAACGACGAGATCGGGTCCTGGAAGATCATCTGCAGCGCCGGGCGGGTCTGGCGGAGCCCCTCGGCGTCGAGCCGCGAGAGGTCGCGGCCCTGGAACCGGACCTCACCTGAGGTCGGCCGCGGTGCCTGCACGATGGCGCGAGCGGTCGTCGACTTGCCGCAGCCCGACTCGCCGACAAGGCCCAGCGTCTCACCCGCCGCCACGTCGAAGCTGACGTCCGACACGGCCTGCACCGTGGCGTGCCGGCCCAGCGGGAACTCGACCACCAGGTGCTCGACCGACAGCACGATGTCGTCCCGCTCCCGCAGCGCCGCGGTGCCGCTGCCGGCCATCAGGCTGCCTCCAGCGGGTTGAAGCAGGCGAGCTCGTGGCCTGGCTCGATCTCGGTCAACGCGGGTTGCTCCTCTCGGCAGCGGTCCGTCGCGCGGGCGCAACGTGGCGCGAACGGGCAGCCCGCCGGCAGCGCGGTGAGGTCGGGTGGTCGCCCGGGGATGGCCTGCAGGCGGGTGTGGCTCGGCTGGGCGAGCCGGGGGATCGACTGCATCAGCCCCCGGGTGTACGGATGGCGGTGCTGCCGGAACAGCACGCGGGTCGGCGCCCGCTCGACGACGCGCCCCGCGTACATGACGGCGATGACGTCGGTCCGACCGGCGACGACCCCGAGGTCGTGCGTGATCAGGATCATCCCCATCGCCCGCTCGCGGCCCTGCCGGGCCAGCAGCTCCAGGATCTGGCGCTGCACGGTGACGTCGAGCGCGGTGGTCGGCTCGTCGGCGACCAGCAGGCGCGGCCCGCAGGCCAGCGCGATCGCGATCGTGACCCGCTGTCGCATCCCGCCCGACAGCTGGTGCGGGTAGGCGCGGGCCCGGCGCTCCGGCTCCGGGATGCCGACCGACTTGAGCAGGGCCAGCATCGTCTTCTCGGCCTCGGTCCGACCGAGGTCGAGGTGGTGGCGAAGGCCCTCGGTGATCTGGGCGCCGATGCGCATCGTCGCGTTCAGCGACGTCATCGGGTCTTGGAAGACCATGGCGGCCTGGACGCCCCAGACGTCGCGCAGCTGCCGGGGGGACAGGTCGACCAGCTCGCGGCCCTGCAGCTTGATGCTGCCGGTCGTCTCGGCGCTGCGCGCCGTGATGAGCCGGAGGATCGAACGGGCCAGCACGGTCTTGCCCGAGCCGGACTCGCCGACGATGCCGTAGGTCGTGCCGCGGTCGAGGCGCAGCGACACCCCGTCGACCGCGGTTAGCAGGCCGTGGCGGGTCTCGAACGTGGTGCGGAGGTCGGTGACCTCGAGGAGGGGAGCCTCGGTGGAGCCGTTCAGCCGGTTCACAGGTTCGCGTCCCGGGTGTCGAAGCCCCGCCGCAGCACGTCGCCGACGAAGTTCAGCGACAGCACGGTCAGGAACATGGCGGCCGACGGCACCAGCGCCACGTGCGGCGCGTCGCTCATGTGGCGCTTGGAGTCGGAGATCATGCCGCCCCACGTGGGATCGGGTGCCTCGACGCTGAGCCCGAGGAACGCCAGCGCGCCCTCCAGCACGATCACCACCCCCATGGCGACCAGAGCGAACGCGGCCACGGACAGAGCGACGTTGGGGATGATCTCCCGGAACAGGATCCGGCGGCGCCGGGCGCCGAGGACCTCGGCGGCGTGCACGAACTCCCGCTGGGCGATGGCCAGGGTGTTGGCCCGGGCGACCCGGGTGTACACCGGCACCGACAGCAGCCCGACGATCAGCGCGATCGTCGTCAGGCTGCGTCCGACGTAGGCCAGCAGCACCAGCAGCAGGATCAGGCCGGGGAAGGCGAGCATCACGTCGATGCCCGCCATCACCAGCAGCTCCGTGCGGCCCCGCACGAACCCGACTGTGGTGCCCAACGTGCCGCCCACGACGGTGCCGACCAGCACGGCGACCAGGCTGACCGTGAGCGACACCCTCGCGCCGTGGACCAGCCGGGACAGCTGGTCGCGGCCCAGGCCGTCGGCGCCCAGCGGGTGCGCGGCGCTGAAGCCCTCGAGCTTGGACGACACGTCGGGCAGGATCGGGTCGTCGACCGGCAGCATCGTGGCGAAGACCGCGCAGAACGCCACGGTCCCGAGCCACGCCACCGCCAACCAGAAGGCGAGGCCCCGCTTGTCGCGGCGCTTCCTCGCGACCGGAACGGCGGCCGGCGCCGCGACGACGACCCCTGGCTCGTCAAGCAGCTGCAAGTCGGCCATGGCGGATCCTCGGGTCGAGCAGCGAGTAGAGGAGGTCGACGACGCCGTTGATGATCACGAACGAAGCCGCGATCACGAGGGCGATGCCCTGCACCACCTGCAGGTCGCGCTGCAGGATCGAGTCGACGAGCAGCCGGCCAACCCCGGGCACGGCGAACAGCGTCTCGACGATGACCGAGCCGCTGATGATGGCGCCGACCTGTAGGCCGACGACCGTCATCAGCGAGAACGAGCTGGGCCGCAGCGCGTGGCGGAACAGGATCCGGGCGGGCGAGATGCCCTTGGCCCGCGCCATGGTGATCGAGTCCTGTTGGAGGGTGGCGATCATGTCCGACCGCAGCAGCCGGGTGAACACCGCCAGCTCGCCGATGGCCAGCGACAGCGCGGGCAGCAACGCGGTCCGCAGGTTGTCGAGTGGGTCCTCGGTGAGGCGGGTCCACCCGGTGGCCGGCAGCCAGCCGAACCCTTCGGCGAACACCAGGATCAGCAGGATCGCCATCATGAAGTTGGGCACCGCCAGGAGCCCGAAGGTGGCTCCGGTGATCGCCCGGTCGGTGGTGGTGCCGGCCTTGTAGGCGGACCAGGTGCCGAGCGGGATCGCGATCGCCAGCGCGATCCCGATGGCCAGCAGCCCGATCTCCAGCGTCACCGGCAGCCGCTCCTTGATGGCCTCGCTGACCTCCTGGCCGCTGCGATATGACCGCCCGAGGTCACCGGTCGAGGCGTCGGCCAGCCAGGCGCCGTAACGGGTGGGGATCGGGTCGTCGAGCCGCAGGTCCTCCCGCACCTGGGCGCGGGCCTCGGGCGTGGCGTTGTCCGGGCCGAGGATCTGCACCTCGGGGTCGCCCGGCAGGAGGCTCGTGAGCATGAACGTCAGGAACGAGACCACCAGGAGCGTCAGCACCAGCGTCGGCAGCTTGGTCAGGACCAGGCGCATGGCTACCCGGTGGTCCAGACGTTGGCCCACACGTTCGTGCCGTTGGGGCTGGTGCCGCCCTTCGAACCGTCCGGGTAGGTCCAGCCGTCGACGTTCTTGACCTCGTCCCGCACGGCCACCACCGAGAGGGTCTGGCCGGCATAGATCGCCGGGATGTTCTCGTTGGCGATCTCGACGATCTTCTCCACCTCGGCCTTGCGCTCGGTGATGTCGTCGGTGGCCCGGATCTTGGCCAGCGCCTCGTCGATGCCCGGGTCGCTGAACCGGGCCACGTTGAGCGGGCTGCCCTCGGTGAAGATCGGGTAGAGGGTCACGCCCGGGTCGCCTTCCTGGCCGGCCCGGAAGCACTTGACCTGGAAGTCGCCCGACAGGGCCTCGCTGATGTGGGTGGCCTGCTCGACCTGGCGCAGCTCGACCTCGACGCCGACGGCGTTCCACAGCGCCTGGATGAGCTGGGTCAGCTCGTTGAGGCTGGGGTCGGGCGGGCAGTCGTAGCGCAGCGTGATCGGCGACCCGGGGGCCTTGCCGTCGGAGCGCTCGGGGTCGTTGACGTACGACTCCAGGTCCTTCGCCGCGGCCTTCGGGTCGTACTTGTACCACTTCTTGGCCGCGGCCTCGGAGTAGTACGCGTCGTCCGGGCTGAACAGCTGCGTGGCCACGGGCACCATCCCGCTTCCGCCGAGGACGTCGATGAGCTGGGTCTGATCCGTGGCCTGGGCGAGGCCGCGCCGCACCCGGACGTCGTCCACCGGCGGCTTGGCGGTGTTGAACACGCTGATGCCGGTGTTGTTGCCGAGGAACTCGTAGTTGTCGACGCCGTCGATGTCCCGGAGCTTGGCGACCGTGCCTTGGCGCAGGCTCTGCACCACGTCGACGTCACCGGTCTTCAGGCTGGAGATCCGGGTGTCCTCGTCGGGGATGGGCCGGAACACGATCTCGTCGAGGTACGGCAGGTCCTTCTGCCAGTAGTCCTCGTTGCGGGTGACGACGAGGCGGCTGTCCCGCTCCCAGCTCTTGAACACGAACGGCCCCGTGCCGACCGGCTTGGCGGGGGCGTCCTCCCCGGCGGCCTTCGCCGCGGTCGGGGAGAACGGCCACCCGGCGGCGAGCACCAGGTTGTAGGGGAAGCCCGAGTTGGGCTGCTCCAGCACGTACGCGACGGTGAGGTCGTCGACCTTCTCCATCGTCACGCCGGCCAAGCCGCCGAGCAGGTTCGAGCCCGGGGCGATGAGGTAGTCGTCGAAGACCGCCTTCAGGGCGTCGGCGTTGAGCGGCGTGCCGTCGTGGAACTCGATGCGGGAGCGCAGCTTCAGGGTCCAGCGGGTGAAGTCGTCGTTGGGCTCGATCGATTCGGCCAGGTACGGCTTCAGCTCACCCTCCGAGTTGATCTTCATCAGCGGGTCGTAGATGGCGTAGGCGACCGAGGTGCCGGCATTGGCGATGTTGGACTTGCCGGGGAGGAAGCCATTGCTCTCCGCCTCGAGGCCGACGGTGATCGACCCGCCCTTGACGGGCTTGCCCTGGTCGGAGACGTCCCGGATGGCTCCGGTGACCTCCCCGCCGTCGCCCCCGTTCCCCTTGGTCTTCTCGTCGTCTGAGCCGCTGCATGCCGTGGCTGCTGCGGCCAGCGACGCGGCGACGAGCACTATCGCCAACTTCCGCATCGTGTCCCCCCGATGTGTCAGATGTCTCGGCCGCCCCCGCCCCGGATCTTCGCCGACTGATGCGACTGCGTCAAGTCTCTAACTATTTGCATTACCAAAGATTGTTACCCTTTGGAAACTTCGATACTCTAAACATTGTGGCCGATGGGGACAGGGGGAACGGGGTGGAGGCACCGCGCGCGTCAGGCTGGCGGCTCATGGGCGCGGCGGTCCGCCACCGACGGCGAGGTGTGACGTTGGGGGTGCTCACCGGCTTGGTGTGGACCGGCGCCAAGGTGAGCACCGGCTTCCTGGTGGGCCGGGCGGTCGACCGGGGCATCGAGTCCGACGACACCGGCGCGCTGGTGCGGTGGTCGGCGCTGCTCGGCTGCGTGGCGCTCGTGTCGGCGACCTTCACGGGTCTACGGCGCTACATGGCCTTCCGGGAAGCGCGGTGGATCGAGCTCGACCTCCGCGACCGCCTGTTCGCCCACATCCAGCGGCTCCACTTCGCGTTCCACGACGCCAACCAGACCGGGCAGCTGATGAGCCGGGCCAACACCGACCTCCAGCAGGTCCAGGCCTTCCTGGTCATGATCCCGCTGACGATCTCCAACGGCGTCACGGTCGTGGCGGTCACGGCGATCCTCGCCACCATCGACCCGCTCCTCACGCTGCTGGCGCTCGGCTCGTTGCCGTTCCTGAACGTGCTGGCCACCCGGTTCTCCCGGCGGCTGCAGCCCTACGTCATGGGGATCCAGCGGGAGTCCGCCGAGCTGGCCGCGGTCGTCGAGGAAGCCGTGTCCGGCGTGCGGGTGGTCAAGGGGCTGGGCGCCGAGGACGTGCAGGCCGACCGCCTCCGGGCCGAGGCCGCCGACGTCTACGACCAGTCGATCGGCGCCGTCCGGACCCGGGCCCGCTACCTGCCGGGCCTGGAGCTGGTGCCCAACATCGGGCTCATCGCGGTACTCGGCTACGGCGGCCACCAGGTGCTCGAGGGCAACCTGTCGCTCGGGTCGCTGGTGGCCTTCAACGTCTACATCGGGATGCTCATCTGGCCGCTGCGGATGCTGGGCACCATCGTCGCCCAGGCCCAGCGGGCGGTCGCCGCGGGCGAGCGGGTCGACGAGGTGCTCAACACGGCGCCCGAGATCAAGGACCCGACGCATCCCCGAACCCTCCCGGGCGTCGGGCACGGTGGTCTCGGCGAGGTGCGGTTCGAGCAGGCCCGGTTCGGCTACGGGCGGCGGCGGCCGGTGCTCGACGACTTCGACCTGCACATCGCCGCGGGCGAGTCGGTGGCGCTGGTGGGGGCCACCGGGTCGGGCAAGTCGACCGTGGCCCGGCTGGTGCCCCGGTTCTACGACCTGGAGGCCGGGCGGCTGCTGGTCGACGGCGTCGACGTGCGGTCGCTGCGGGTGCGGGAGCTGCGCCAGGCGGTCGGGCTGGTGTTCGAGGACACCTTCCTCTTCGGGGACACCATCGCGGCGAACATCGCGTTCGCCGACCCCGACGCGTCGCACGAGGCCATCGAGCGGGCGGCGGCGCTGGCCGGTGCCCACGAGTTCGTCACCGCCCTGCCCGAGGGCTACGGGACGCTGGTGGGCGAGCGGGGCTACTCGTTGTCGGGCGGGCAGCGGCAGCGGATCGCCATCGCGCGGGCGATCCTCGCCGACCCCCGGATCCTGATCCTCGATGACGCCACCTCGGCGGTCGACCCCACCAAGGAGCACGAGATCCGGGGCGCGTTGACCACGGTCATGCAGGACCGGACGACGATCATCATCGCTCACCGGCCGGCGACGATCGCCCTGGCCGACCGGGTGGTCATGCTCGACGACGGTCGCATCGCCGCCGAGGGCACGCACGAGCAGCTCCTGCTCGAGGAACCCCGCTACCGGAACCTGTTCGCGCTGGAGGCGGCGGGGGTGGCGGGCTGATGTGGATCTCCCCGTCGGGCGTCAGCGAGGACGACAAGCTCGACGCGGCCGAGGCCCGGCACGTCATCCGGCGGACGGCCCGGTTCCTGCGGCCCTACCGGGGGCGGGTGGTCGTCGGGTTCCTCATGGTCACCCTGTGGACCGCCACCGTGCTGGCCGGGCCGTACCTGGTGCGGCGGGGCATCGACGACGGCATCAAGGCCCATGACGGTGGGGTCCTGAACGTCGCGGTCGTCGGCTACGTGGTGGTCGCCATGCTGGCGTACGTCACGAACCGGCTCCAGATCGGGCTGATCAGCCGGGTCGGCGAGGAGTTCCTGCAGGACCTCCGCAACCGGCTGTTCGCCCACATGCAGCGGCTGTCGATGCCGTTCTACGACCGCACCCAGGCCGGGGTGCTGGTGTCGCGGATGACGTCGGACGTCGACTCGCTGTCGGAGCTGGTGCAGCTGGGCCTGGCGATGTTCGTGGCCAACGGGATGTTGCTGCTGGTCTCGCTGGTGGTGCTGGCCACGGTGTCCTGGCAGCTGCTGCTGCTCTGCTCGGTGGCACTGCCGCCCGTCATCGCCGCCAGCATCAAGTTCCAGCGGGACTCCAACCGCGCGTACCTGGACGTGCGGGACCGCATCGGGTCGACGCTGACCCGCCTGCAGGAGGGCATCGCCGGGGTACGGGTGGTACAGGCGTTCACCAGGGAGGACGTCGAGGCCGAGCGCTTCCGGGTCGGCAACCGCGGCCTCTACGAGAGCCACATGCGGTCGGTGAAGGTGTCGGCCTGGTACCTGCCGGTCATCGACCTGGCCGGGTGGGGCACCACGGCGCTGGCGCTGGGTGTTGGGGGGTGGTGGGTGCACGAGGGAATGCTCACCGTCGGCACGGTGGCGTTCTTCGTGCTGGCGCTGTCGAACCTCTTCGAGCCGGTGCAGCAGCTCAGCCAGCTGTTCAACACCGTGCAGGCGGCCGGGGCCGGGCTCCACAAGGTCTACGAGCTGCTCGATACACCGGTCGACGTGGCGGAGCGCGTCGGGGCCGTGGACCTGCCGGCCCGGGGCGACATCTCGATCGAGGGGGTGAGCTTCGCCTACGTAACCGGGCCTGAGGTCCTGCACGACGTGACGCTGCACATCCCGGCGGGCGCCCGCCTGGCCCTGGTGGGGCCGACCGGCGCCGGCAAGTCGACGCTGGCCAAGCTCGCCGCCCGGCTGTACGACCCGACCGCAGGTGTGGTGCGCGTCGGCGGGGTCGACCTGCGGGACGCCACGCTGGCCTCGCTGCGGTCGCGGGTGGTGGTCATCCCCCAGGAGGGCTTCCTGTTCAACGGGACCATCCGCGACAACGTCCGGCTGGCCCGGCGAGGGGCTACCGACGCCGAGGTCGACGCCGCGCTCGCCGCCGTCGGGGCGTACGACCGCTTCGCCGCGCTGCCCGAAGGCCTCGACACCGAGGTGCGGGAGCGGGGCAGCCGGCTGTCGGCGGGAGAGAAGCAGCTGGTGTCGATGGCCCGCACGGCGCTGGCCGACCCGGCGGTGCTGGTGCTGGACGAGGCGACGTCGTCCCTCGACCCGGGCACCGAGGCGCTGGTGGAGCGAGCGGTCGACGGCCTGATGGAGGGCCGGAGCGTGGTGGTGATCGCGCATCGGCTGACAACGGCCGAGCGGGCCGACGTGGTAGGTGTGGTCGATGGCGGCAGGCTGGTGGAGCTGGGCACCCACGCGTCGCTCGTCGCCGCAGGCGGGGCCTACGCAGCGCTGTACGCCACCTGGACCGCCAGCGTGGCGTCTCCCGAGGATGGGTCCGAGGTGGAGGTGAGGGTCGATGCCCAATGACCCAGCTACGTTGACGAACGTGGATCGCGAACCGATCGAGCTGGCGACGCGCGCCGCTGCACGGCTGTCCAAGGTCGTCGAGGTGGCGCTCGACGAGGTCGGCCTCAGCCTGCCGCAGTACCGGCTGATGGTGCTGCTGGTCGACGGCTCGGCCGTCGCCACGGCGCTCGCCCGGCGGCTGACGGTCAGCCGCCCGAGCATCACCGCCCTGGCCGACGGGCTGGTCGAGCGGGGGTTCGTCGAACGGGTCACCGACACCCGCGACCGACGCTGCGTGACCCACAGCCTGACCGACGCGGGGCACACCGCCCTGCGGGCGGGCGACGAGGCGATCCGGGCGCGGCTGGAGCGCACGGTCTCGTTCCTGCCCGCCCGGAAGCGCAAGGCGGCGGTCGACGGGCTGGCGCTGTGGATCGAGGCCCTCGACCTCAAGCGGGAGGACGACGAGGCGATCGCCGCAGCCGAGCGGGCGACGACGCGGGCGACCGAGCGGGCCAAGGCGAAGGCATAGCGAGGTCCCGGTCCCATGGACATCTTCGAAGCGATCAAGACCACCCGCGCCATGCGGCGCCTCGACCCGGACAAGCCGGTGAGCGACGCCGACGTGTTGACCATCGTCGAGGCCGCCACCAAGGCGCCGAGCGGCGGCAACCGTCAAGCGGTGCGCTGGCTGGTGGTCCGCGATGCCGACAAGCGGCGACAGCTCGGCGACATCTATGCCGCCTGCTGGGACATCTACTCGAGCCAGCCGGGGCCGCTGACGTCGTCGGCGCCGCCGGAGTCGGACGCCCAGGCCCGAGTGCGCTCGTCGGCCGCCTACCTGGGGGCGCACATGGGCGAGGCGCCGGTGATCATCCTGCCGTGCTCCCGTAAGGGCATCGGCGAGTCGTCGGTGTTCCCCGGGGTGCAGAACCTGTGCCTGGCGGCCCGGGCGCTCGGCCTCGGCACCACGCTGACGACCATCCACCGGCTGCGGGAGCCCGAGGTGCGGGCGGTCCTCGACGTGCCCGAGGACGTCGAGACCTGGGCGATGATCCCCGTCGGCCACCCCCTCGGCCGCTGGGGCGAGGCCCGGCGCCGCCCGGTCGCCGAGGTCACCTACTGGGACGCCTGGAAGCAACCCCCGCCGCCGTAGGGGCAGCGGACAGACTGCGGGCATGGACGAGTTCTCCGCCCTGATGGCCGCGCTCGACCCGGCGATGATCGTGGTGACTGCGGCCGACGGCGACGAGCAGGCGGGTTGCCTCGTCGGGTTCCACGGCCAGTCCAGCATCGACCCGCCCCGCTATGGCGTGTGGCTGTCGAAGGCGAACCACACCTACCGCGTCGCTCTGGAGGCCACCCACCTGGGGATCCACCTGCTGGAGGCGGGCGACCGCGAGCTGGCCGTCGCCTTCGGCACCCGCACCGGCGAGGACCCCGGGGTCGACAAGTTCGCCGGGCTGGCCCACGAGCGGGGCCCGGGCGGCGTTCCGCTCCTGACCGCCTGCCCCCACCGGTTCGTGCTGCGCCGCACCGCGCTGCTCGACGACGGCGGCGACCACGTCCTGCTGACCGGCGAGCCGCTCGACCCGGTGGCCGGTGAGCCTTTCGATCCGCTCCGCCTGGCTGCGGTCGACGACCTGACCCCCGGTCACCCCGTCGAGGACCACCCTTGACGCGGGCGACGTCGCCTCGAGCCAATACTTCGGATGTTTAAATTGTTAGAGACTTGACGTATCTCCCCCGACGGAGGATGATCCCGGGGGAAGCGGGGGGTACGTCCACGATGATGAGTGATCCCGTCGACGAGGTGAAGGGCTGGCTCGAGGACAACTGGGATCCTGAGCTCACCGTGGGGGAGTGGTGGGAGCGCCTCGGGCACGCCGGGTGGGCGGCGCCGCTGCTGCCGGTCGACACCTACGGGCGCGGCCTCAGCCGGGGCGACGCCCTGCGGGTCGGCCGGGCCATCGCCGAGTTCGGGGCACTCGGGGCGCCCGCCGGCCTCGGCCTGGCGCTCGCCGCCCCGACCATCGCCGCCCACGGCACCCGCGACCAGGTCGACCGCTACATCCCGGACATCGTCACCGGCCGCCTCGCCTGGTGCCAGCTGTTCAGCGAGCCCGGTGCCGGCTCCGACCTCGCCGGCCTCAACACCCGGGCGGTCCGCGACGGCGACGAGTGGGTCGTCAACGGCCAGAAGGTATGGACGTCGGCCGGCCACATCGCCGACCTCGGCATGCTGCTCGCCCGCACCAACCCGACCGCGCCCAAGCACCAGGGCATCACCTGGTTCGTGCTCGACATGCGCCAGCCCGGCGTCGACGTGCGCCCGCTGCGCCAGATGACCGGCAGCACCGCGTTCAGCGAGGTCTTCTTCACCGACGCCGTCGTCGCCGCGGGCGACCACATCGGCGACGTCAACGACGGCTGGGCGGTCGCCAACACCACCCTGGCTGTCGAGCGGGCCGGCATGGGCGCCGGCAACAACGCTCCCGCCCGCGGCACGCTCATGGCGCGCCCGGGCACGGTCGCCGGCGATCTCGCCCGGCGGGCCGGCGACTTCGCCCCGTCGACGCGGCCGGTCCCCAGCCGGCCGCAGTCGGAGCAGACAACAGGGCGGACGTCGCCGGCCAACCTCTACATCCGGCTCGCCCGCCGCGTCGGCCGGGCCGGCGAGCCGGCGATCCGCCAGCGGGTCGTGCAGGCCCACGTCCTGGGCGAGCTCCGCCGCCTCACGACCGAGCGCCACAAGGCGGTGCGGGCCGCGGGCGGCGACATCCCCGGCGTCGCCAACTTCTCCAAGCTGTTGATGGCCGACATCCTGCGGCGCCACCGCGACCTCGGGCTGCAGCTCCTCGGCCCGCGAGGGATGCTCCACGGCTACGGCGCCGACGAGCGCGCCGCCCTCGCCGCCGACACCACCGACGTCCCCGCCGGGCGGGAGGCCTTCGTCGTCACCGAGCAGGCGCTGGGCGCCCAGGCGATGCCGATCTTCGGCGGCACCGACGAGATCCAGCGCAACATCATCGGCGAGCGGGTCCTGGGCCTCCCGAAGGAGCCGGGCGACGGCGAGCTGGCCCGCCGCCCGTTCAACGAGCTGCCGAGGAACGGCTGACCCGGGCGGGGGCGAGCAGCATCTGCAGCGCCTGCTCGACGATGTCGCTGTCGATCTCGTCCTCGATCGCCGAACCGAGCGCGAAGCCTTCGAGCAGCGCCATCACGGCGTTGGCGAGCGCCGGGATCGGCATCCGGAACGTGATGCCGAGCTCCTCCTCCTGCTGTCGCAGCAGGGTGGCGACGCTCTCGCGCACCACGACCCGCTGCTCGCGCAGCCGGTCGCGGGTGGCCGTCCCGCTCTGGCCGAGCAGCGCCATCTCGGCGAACGCTCGGGTGCGGCGCCGCCCCTCGCCGGCCATCGACGCGTACCAGCGGCCGATGACGTGGAGCCGCCCCTCCATCGAGGCCTCGGCCGAGAGCTCCTGTTGGAGCGCCGCCATCTCGTCGGCGACCTTGCGCTCGAGCGCCGCGAGGTAGAGGTCCTCCTTGCCCGAGAAGTTCGAGTAGAGGGCGCCGGTGGTGTAGCCGGCCGCCTCGGCGATGTCGGTGATCGACGTGGCCGCGAACCCCTTCACGTCGAACAGCTCCTGGGCCGCCTCGATCAGTGCCTCCCGCGTCCGGGCCTGGCTCTCGTCACGACGGAGACGCTGGCGGCGGGGCACGCGCGGAGGATAGCGTCACCATCCAAATAGCCGCACTATCGAGGGAAGGCAGCGATGGCACACGTGTTCTTGTCGGACGACTGGTTCGACGCAGTCGAGGAGCTCCGCGACGAGATGCCCGAGCCGCCTGCGGCGATGAAGGACCTCAAGGTCAACATCGTCGTGGCCGGCGGGCCCGAAGGCGACCGCGAGGTCCACATGGACGGCGGCCGGTTCGAGCGGGGCCTCGCCGACGGCGCGTCGGTCAAGCTCACGGTCCCCTACGACGTCGCCAAGTCGATGTTCATCGAGGGCAACCAGCAGGCCGCCATGCAGGCCTTCATGAGTGGGCAGATCAAGGTCGAGGGCGACATGACCAAGCTCATGGCCATGCAGACCGCCGGCGGGCCGACGCCCGAGCAGCAGGCCCTCCAGGAGAAGCTCAAGGCCCTCACGGCCTGACGCACTCCGTTCTCCTCGCTGGATCTGGTGTTCCAGCACCAGATCCAGCTAACAGAGGCGCGGGTGGGGTGGCACTAGCCTGAGGTCCTTTGCCGCGATGACGCCATCCGCACGGAGGACCAGACAGTGCACGAGTTTCGGACCCACACCTGTGGGGAGCTCCGCGTCGAGGACGTTGGCGTGGAGGCTCGGCTCTCGGGGTGGGTCAAGACCGTTCGGGACCACGGCGGGCTGACCTTCTTCGACCTGCGCGACCAGTACGGCGTGACCCAGGTGGTCATCCCCGCCGACGCCGACCCCGCGGTGAAGGAGATCGCCCGGTCGCTGGCGCGGGAGTCGACCGTCACGGTCACCGGCGTCGTCAGCCAGCGGCCGCCCGACACGGTGAACCCGGATCTCGCCACCGGCGAGGTCGAGATCTTCGCCGCCGACCTCACGGTCCAGGGCGCGGTGCGGGCCCAGCTGCCGTTCGAGACCCGGGGCGACACCACCGCGGGCGAGGAGGTGCGGCTGCGCTACCGGTTCCTCGACCTTCGCACCGAACGCATGCAGCGCAACCTGCAGCTGCGCTCGGCGATCATCGCGTCGCTGCGCCGGCGCATGACCGAGCACGGGTTCATGGAGATCCAGACCCCGGTGCTCACCAGCTCGTCACCGGAGGGCGCCCGCGACTACCTCGTGCCCAGCCGGCGCTACCCGGGCAAGTTCTACGCCCTGCCCCAGGCGCCCCAGCAGTTCAAGCAGCTGCTGATGGTCGGCGGCGTCGACCGCTACTTCCAGATCGCCCCGTGCTTCCGGGACGAGGACGGGCGGGCCGATCGCTCGCCGGGCGAGTTCTACCAGCTCGACCTGGAGATGGCGTTCGCCACCCAGGAGGACGTGTTCGAGCTGGTCGAGGCGGTGTTGGCCCCGCTGTTCGAGGAGTTCTCCGACTGGACGGTCGACTCGACGCCGTTCCCGCGGCTGACCTACCGGGAGGCCATGGACCGCTACGGCAGCGACAAGCCGGACCTGCGCAACCCGCTGGTCATCGTCGACGTCAGCGAGGTGTTCCGCGACACCGAGTTCCGGGTGTTCGCCGGCAAGACCGTGAAGGCGCTGCGGATCCCGGGCGGCGGTGCCCAGGGGCGGGGTTGGTTCGACCGCCTCACCGAGCACGCGACCTCGGTCGGCGCCAACGGGCTGGCATGGCTGAAGCTCGACGCCGACGGGGCGTTCACCGGGCCGATCGCCAAGTTCCTGTCCGAGACCGAGACGGCCGGCCTGATCAAGGTGGCCGAGCTGCAGACGGGCGACGCGGTGTGCTTCGTGGCCGACGCCCCTGCCGCCGCGGCGGCGATCGCCGGGCGGGTGCGCAGCCACCTCGGCGAGCTGCTCGACCTCATCGAGCCGAACTGCTTCCGCTTCTGCTGGATCGTCGACTACCCCATGTACGAGCGGGACGAGGACGGCAAGGTCGACTTCAGCCACAACCCGTTCTCGATGCCCCAGGGCGGGGCCGCGGCGCTGGACGAGCTGCCGCCCGACGAGGTGCTCGCCTACCAGTACGACATCGTGTGCAACGGCTACGAGCTGTCGTCGGGCGCGGTGCGGAACCACGACCCCGACCTCATGGTGAAGGCGTTCGCCATCGCGGGCTACAGCGCGGACGAGGTGTCGCGGCGGTTCCCGGCGCTGCTCAACGCCTTCAAGTACGGGGCGCCGCCGCACGCCGGCTTCGCGCCCGGCATCGACCGCATCGTCATGCTGCTCACCGGTGAGACGCTCATCCGGGACGTCGTGGCGTTCCCGATGACGGTCACGGGGCTGGACCTGTTGATGAACGCGCCGAGCGAGGTCGAGCCGAAGCAGCTGGAGGAGCTGCACATCCGCACGGTCCTGCCGAAGGGCATGACGAAGGACTGAACGATCCGGTGGGCTGCGAAGTGGTGTTCGCGCCGGCGACGGCGGTCACGGCGGGCCATGAACGGCTGCTGACGGCGCGGGAGCGGGAACGGTGGGAGCGGTTCCGGCGCGACGCCGACCGGGAGCGCTACCTGCTGGCGACGGTGCTGCTGAAGGCGGCGGTGGCTCGTCGGGTCGGCGTGGCGGCGGCGGATGTGGCGGTCGACCGGTCATGCGTGCGCTGCGGTGTGTTCCACGGCCGCCCCCGAATCGTGGGCCATGCGCTGCACGTGTCGTTGTCGCACAGCGGCTCGTACGTGGCGGTGGCGCTGAGCGAGCGGGGCCAGGTCGGCATCGACATCGAGGCCGTCACCGACCGGCGGATCGACTCGCTCGCCCGCTTCGTGTGCTCGCCGGAGGAGCGCGGCAGCATCGACAGCCACGCCGCGTTCACCACGACGTGGGCCCGCAAGGAGTCGGTCCTGAAGGCCGTGGGCGTCGGCCTGACGGTGCCGATGACCCGGCTGACGGTGACCGCGCCTTCCCAGCCGCCGGCGCTGCTGGCCTACCGGGGCGGTCGGCTCGTGGCCCGGATGGAAGACGTGTCGCCGGGTCCGTCGTACGCAGGCTGCGTCACGGTCCTGGGCGGCGAGGCGCCGGCGATCACCTTCCTCGACAGCGCCGAGGTCCTGGCCGGGATCTAGAGCGGGTCCTCGGCGTCGAGCACGGCGAGGATGGTCTCGCAGGCGTCGCCGATGGCGTCGAGCTGCTCGGGGGAGAGGCGGTCGACGAAGAGGCGGCGGACCGCGTCGACGTGGCCGGGGGCGGCGGCCTCGATGGCCTTGCGGCCCGCGGAGGTGACCTTGACGAAGGCGCCGCGCCGGTCGGTGGGGCAGTCCTTGTCCTTGGCGACGAGGCCGCGCTTGGCCATGCGGGCGACGTGGTGGGAGAGGCGGCTCCGCTCCCAGCCGAGGTGGCGGGCCAGCTCGAAGAGCCGCATGCGGTCGTCGGGCCGGTCGGTGAGGGCGACGAGGACGGCGTAGTCGGCGCCGGACAGGTCGGAGTCCTGGGCGAGCTCTCGCCACAGCATGGCGTTCAGGCGCATGTGCATGAACTGCAGGCCGCGCCACGCGCGCTGTTCGCGTTCGGAGAGCCACCGGACCTCGCTCACAGCGTCAGCGTAGCCGGTCCGAGTTGGAATAGTTGACGTATCACCTATGTTGGGTGATGTGTCAACAACCGTTCGGAGGACGCCGCAATGAGCAATGCCACCACCCCCGCCCCCTCGGCCCACCTGACCGGCACCTACGAGATCGACCCGGCGCACTCCCGGATCGGCTTCGTCGCCCGCCACGCCATGGTCACGAAGGTGCGGGGCTCGTTCAACGAGTTCCAGGGGTCGGGTCACTTCGACGCGGACGACCCCAGCCAGTCGAACCTGGAGCTGACCATCCAGGCGACGAGCATCGACACCCGCAACGCCGACCGGGACAACCACCTCCGCAGCAACGACTTCTTCGACATGGAGAACCACCCGGAGATCCGGTTCGCGTCCACGTCGGTGGAGAAGGTCGGCGACGACAACTTCCAGGTGACCGGTGACCTGACGATCAAGGGCGTCACCAAGCCCGTGACCGTCGAGTTCGACTACACGGGCTCGGCGACCGATCCTTTCGGCAACCAGCGCATCGGCCTGGAGGGGACGACCACCGTCAACCGCAAGGACTGGGGCGTCAACTGGAACGCTGCCCTCGAGGCCGGCGGCGTGCTGGTGAGCGAGAAGGTCACCCTCGAGTTCGACGTCTCCGCCATCAAGTCGTCCTAGGACCCACTCCTCCCGGGACCCGATGGCGAGCCGGGGCCCAGGCCTTTCCCCGGGGCCTGGGCCCCCTTTCGCGCCTTGGCTGCAGGGCCGACGACCAAGAGCCACCTGGACGTCCGCTCATGGAGATCGCTCCATGGTTCCGGGGCGGGGAGGTCCCTACGGTCCTGGTAGGCGGAACCAGGCGGAGGTTCGATGATGGGCGGACGATCGATGGGTGTCGGCGCGGCGGCGCTGGCGTTGACCTTGGCGACGGTGCTGTCGGCTTCGGGGTGCTCGGACGATCCGAGCTTCGAGGTAGGCAACTGCGTGCGGATCGTGCCGCACGTCCTGGACGAGGACCTGGAACGGGCCGAGTGCGCCGGAGCGGTGGGCACGTTCGACCCGACCGAGCGGGTCTATCGGGTCAACGAGATCATCGACGGCACCGACGGCGGCTGTCCCCAGCTCCAGGGCTTCTTTCCGGTCGAGTTCGTCCACGAGCCCGACGGAGTCACCTATTGCCTCGTCCAGCAGGACTGACCTTCGCCTCCCCTCGGGACCTCTCCCGCCCGCCGGTGCCCGATCGCCAGGCACGGCCGAGGGGAGGCAGCCGCCACTGCTCCCTCCCCTCGGGGTCTCGGTGGTGGTGCCGGGGGTCAGCGGGCGGCGCAGGCGGCGGCGCTGTCGGGGACCTCGTGGAAGCCGGGCGGGACAGGTGGCACGGTGGTCTTGGCCAGGTTCTCGGGCGTGCGGGGCAGGTACTCGAAGGTTCGCTGGATGATGACGTTCCCGTTCCCGTCGAAGAACCGGTCGGACACCGGCAGGTAGGTCTCCGGGTCGACGAAGCCGGCGAAGCCGTCGTCCTCACCGACCCACTTGCCGTCCTCGTCGGTCCCCGGGCGGATGCGGAAGACGAGCAGCTCGCGGCCGTCGACGACCTCGGTGCCGTCCTCGTAGTAGTGCCCCTCGTCGAGCTCCTGCCTGATCGTCTCGGCGGTGTCGGTCCCGCCGGTCGCGCCTGCGCCGGTGACCGAGCAGTCCTCGATGTAGGTGCGGTCGCGGTGCTGGAGGATCCGGAACGAGGGCCCGTCGACGTCGCCGTGCGGCCCGAACGTCCCGGCCGAGTCCTCGACCACGTTGCCGGCCTGGTCCCGGAGAACGAGGTGGATGTTGGCGCCGGGGGCGGCCCAGTCGGACCACTCCTCGACGTCGTACTGGCTCCACTTGTCCCCGGCGTCGGGGACGACGAAGTCGGTGGTCACGTGGGACACCTTGTCCTCGGCGGCCTGCCGGGTGGCGGCGACGATCCGGGCGCCGAGCTGGCTCTCGTGGGGCTGCTCCGGTGGCGCCGGGTCCTGCCCGCTGACGGCGACCACGAGAGCGGCCGCGGCGGCGATCGCGCCCGCGCCGACGTACAACGACCGCCGACCCCGCAGGCGGTGGCGTCGGTCGAAGACGACGATGTCCTTCGGCGCAGGCCGGTGCTCGGTGCGCTGCACCTCTTCGTGGAGATCGGCCAGCTGGGCCCAGAGCGCGGCCTTGAGGTGGGGGAGCGGCAGGCGCTCGTCGGGCACGGGGGTGTCGGCGTCGGTGCGGGTGTCAGTGGTCATGGTTGGCTCCTTCTGGGTTGGTGATCCGGGCCCGGAGGCGACGGCGGGCGCGGGAAAGCCGGGCCCAACCGGCGTCGGACGAGATGCCGAGGGCGACGCTCGCCTGCCCGGGCGTCATGCCGTCGGCGACGAGCTGCAGCATCTGCTGCTCGCCGGGCGGCACCGCGTCGAGGACCTTCTGGACCTCGGCGGCTGTGTGCGCGGCATCGATGGCGGCGTCGATCCGCTCGATGTCGTCGTGGTCGAGCAGGTCCCGGCCCGACAGCTTCCACACCAGCGCCCGATGGCGTGCGCCCTTGCGCCGCAGCTGCCGGACGACGTTGCCGGCGATGCCGAACAGGAACGCGCCCGCCTCACCCTTGTCGGGATCGAAGCGGGGGGCGGCGAGCAGCAGTTGGACGAAGGTTTGAGCGATGGCGTCCGCGACGTCGGCGGGGTTGTCGCAGCGCTTCGCCGCGAAGGCCGCGACCTGGTCGACGTAGCGGTCGTAGAAGGCCTCGAAGGCGGCGACGTCCCGAGACAGGAGGGCCAGCAACTCGGCGTCGCTCGCCGGTTCGGAGATGCTCATGCCTTCTTTCGCCCCCAGCTCGCCCGGCCTGACATGCCCAGCGTGGCCCGGCAGCGCAGTCGGGCATCTTCACCAACGGGTTGCGGTGTCAGGTGGAGCGCCTGACATCCCCCTCCCGGTGGTCGGAGAAGCTAGAGTGACCACCGTCCGTGGATGCACGAGCACCGTGCGTTGCAATCCGCAGGTGTTGGCCATGGACGCTTCCCCCTCGCTCGTCCCCTCCGCTTCCCCCCAGCGGAGGGGACGAGTCTTCTCTCGGCGGAGGGCGACCCGCTACGGAGCCTCGAGCTCGATGCCGACGAGGGTCTGGTACAGCTCCGCGTAGAGGCCTCCTGCCATCAGCAGCTCGACGTGGGTGCCGCGTTCGACGATGCGGCCCTGGTCGAGGACGAGGATGACGTCGGCCTCGGTGATGGTCGACAGCCGGTGCGCGATGACGAGGCTGGTCCGGCCGCTCATCCCCTCGGCCAGCGCCCGCTGCACCAGCGCCTCGTTCTCGCTGTCGAGGTGGCTGGTGGCCTCGTCGAGGATGACCACCGCCGGGTCCTTCAGCAGCATCCGGGCGATTGCCAGCCGCTGCTTCTCCCCGCCCGACATCCGATAGCCCCGCTCGCCCACGACGGTGTCATAGCCCTCGGGGAGGAGCTGGATCATGTCGTAGATCTGCGCCGCCCGGCACGCGGCGTCGACCTCGGCGTCGGTGGCCGACGGCCGGGCGTAGCGCAGGTTGTTGCCGATGGTGTCGTGGAACAGGTGGGGGTCCTGCGACACCACTCCGATGGCCCGGCGCAGCGACTCCTGCGTGACCTCCCGCACGTCGGCGCCGTCGACCCGCACCGAGCCTTCGGTCACGTCGTAGAGCCGTGGCACCAGGCTGGACAAGCTCGTCTTGCCTGCCCCGGACGGACCCACCAGCGCCACCAGCTGGCCCGGTTCGATGGTGGCGTTGACGCCCCGCAGGACATACCCCGCGTCACGACCGTTGGCCGACGGTGCCGCCACGGTGGGGTCGAGCTCCAGCGTGGCGACCATCGGCTCGGCGGGGTAGCGGAACCACACGTCGTCGAACTCGATGCGTCCCGTGACCCGGGTCAGCTCCCGGGCGTCGGGGGCGTCGTCGATGGGGTTTGGCGCGTCGAGGACCTCGAACACCCGCTCGAACGAGACGATGGCGCTCATGAGGTCGACCCGGGCGTTGCTCAGCGAGGTCAGTGGCCCGTACAGCCGGGTGACCAGCACCGCCAGCGCGACCAAGGTGCCGACGGTCAGCGACCCGTCCACCACCATCGTGCCGCCCAGCCAGTACACGGCGGCGGTGGCGATGGCCCCGACGAGGCCGAGGGCGATGAAGAACGTGCGGCCGTACAACGCCGCCTTGATGCCCGCCGCCCGCACGCCGTCGGCCTTCCCGGCGAACTCGTCATGCTCGTCGTCGGGGCGGCCGAACAGCTTGACCAGGAGGGCGCCGCTCACGTTGAAGCGCTCGGTCATGACGGCGCTCATCGAGGCGTTGAGGTTCATCTGCTGGCGGGTGATGGCCTGGAGGCGCCGGCCCACCCGTTTCGCCGGGATGATGAACAGCGGCAGCGCCACCAGCGCCAGGGCCGTGAGCCGCCACTCGAGGGCGATCATGGCGATGAGCACCGTGACCAGCGTGATGACGTTGGAGACCACCGACCCGAGCGTGCCCGTGAGCGCCCGCTGTGCACCGATGACGTCGTTGTTGAGCCGGCTGGTGAGGGCGCCGGTCTGGGTCCGGGTGAAGAAGGCCAACGGCATCTTCTGCACGTGGTCGAAGACCTTGACCCGCAGGTCGTAGATGACGCCCTCACCGATGTGCGACGACAGCCACCGCTCGGCCAGCGCCAGCCCGGCGGCCGCCAGCGCCATGGCGACGGCGAGGCCCCCGAGGATGTGCAGCGACCTGAGGTTGTCGTCGGCTTTGGCCTCGGGGATGGCGTGGTCGATGATCTGGCGGAACAGCAGCGGCGGCACGATGTCGACCAGCGCCTGGACGACGAGCACCCCGACGAAGCCCGCCAGCATCCAGCGGTAGGGGTGGGCGAAGCGCAGGACCCGCCGCAGCACGGTCCGATCGAACCGCGCATCGCCGAGCTGGCTGGGGTCGGCGCCCAGCAACCCGCCGGGCCCACCACGCACGCCTGCACCTCCTCCTCGCATGCTGGGCACGATACGAGGAGGCGGTGACAGTTAAGGGCCCGTGGGTTCGCGATTGTTAGCCACCCGGAATACCGGGGAGGCACCAGTTGTGGAAGAGCTCGACATGAAGACACCGTCCGTGGTCTCGCCCAAGGAGTGGGAGGCGGCCCGCACCGAGCTCTTGGTCACGGAGAAGAAGCTGACCCACGCCCGGGACGCGATGGCCGCCCAGCGGCGGCGGATGCCCTGGGTGGCGGTCGAGAAGTCGTACGCGTTCGAGGGCCCCGACGGGAAGGTCAGCCTGCTCGACCTGTTCGAGGGGCGCCGGCAGCTGATCGTCTACCGCGCGTTCTACGAGCCGGGCGTGTCCGGCTGGCCGGAGCACGCCTGCGTGGGCTGCTCGTTGATGTCCGACCAGCTCAGCCACCTCGCTCATCTGAACGTCCGCGACACCACGCTGGTGTACGCCTCACGGGCGCCGCAGGCCGACATCGGGCGCCTGAAGGAGCGGATGGGCTGGGACCAGCCCTGGTACACGATCACCGACGACTGGGACAAGGACTTCGGCGTCGACGAGTGGCACGGCACCAACGCCTTCATCCGCGACGGCGACGACATCTACCGCACCTACTTCGTCGACGCCCGAGGCGACGAGGCACTCGGCAGCGTCTGGAGCCTGCTCGACATCACCGCGCTCGGGCGCCAGGAGTCATGGGAGGACTCGCCCGAGGGCTACCCCCAGACGGCGCCGTACGAATGGTGGAACTGGCACGACGAGTACGGCGAGGACCAGCTCGCCGGCGGCACCTGACCGCCGCCCCTGTGGCGGCTCGGTGCTCAGCTCCCCGGTAGCACGGAGTCGCCCACCCGGACGGTGCCGGTGGTGAGGATGGCGCCGCGGACGCCGCCGCTGTGGCGGAGGGCACGGAGGACGGGCTTGCCGGTCAGCTCTTGGAGGTACTTGCACGCGGGGTTGTCGGCGATGACCTCGACCTCCGCCTCGCCGACCCTGACCGTCCGGCCGACCAGCGCCAGCAGATCGAGGCCCTCGACCACGATGTTGCGCCGGTGCTCGCCCGGCGCCAGGCCGAGCCCGTGCTCGGCCTCGGCCGCCGCCAGGCCTTCGGCACTGATCAGCGTGATCTCGTCCTCGGCGTCGTGGTCGCCAGCGTTGCTGTCGAAGTAGCGGTCTCCTTCGATGCCCCGGCCGGCGACGACCTGGACCTCGTCCCGGGACACGACAGGTGCCCCTTCCGCTGCTGCTGTGAAGATCCCGACGATCGTTCCGCCCATGTGACCGGTCTAGACCCGCAGCCAGGCCGAACGCACGGCATTATCGGGTCTCGGGTCAGGAGGCGCAGAGGCGGTGGATCGACCGCGCGATGCCGTCGATCGTGGTGAAGTCCTCGGAGAGCAGCACGTCGTCGGGGATCTCGATGGCGTAGCGCTCCTCGATGAAGACCAGGGTCTCGGCGACACCGACCGAGTCGACGACGCCGGACTCGAAGAGGTCGATGTCGCGGGGTACCCCCGAGCCGGCTGTGGCTGGGAACTGGGCGACCAGGAAGGCTTCGAGGTCGGCGGCGATCTGTCGTTCATCGAGCCCGGTCATCGTCACCTCGGGGGAGGGCGGATCGGTAGCGCCCGGCTCGCAGGAAGCGACCGAGCGCCTGCAGGTCCTCGACGCCGTGCAGCTGGGCGAAGCGGCGGGCGAGCCACGCTGCGTCGATCCCGGCATCGACGCAGGCGGCGAGCACCCCGAGGTCGTCGGCCGAGCCTGTCTGGGCCCGGGTCTTCGGACGTTCGTAGCTGATCCGGGGCAGGGCGTCGCCGAACATCTCCTCGTAGAGCAGGCGCTTGCCCGGGCCCGGTCCCAGGACGGCGTCGGGTAGACGGAGGAAGTCGGCTCGCGCCGCCGCATAGGGCTGGACGACCGTCAGGCCCAGGTCAACGAACACGCCGATCTCGCGGTGCCCGGTCTGGAGGCCCCGCACCAGCGACGCCCGCAGCGGGCCGAGCGGCAGCCTGGGCAAGGGGTAGTAGGCCTGCCCCCGGTAGGTCTCGCTCCGGTAGTCGGCGAGCAACTCGTTGACGAGGTCGCCGGTGAGGACGGTCGTCTCGTCGCGGGTGGTCGGGCCCACGAGGTCGGCGATGGTCACCGCGAGCCCCGCGTTGACCAGCCCGGCGTGGACGTTGAAGTCCCTCCAGTCGATCCCGGCGACGAGCACGGTGTCGAGGAGGTCGAAGAGTCGGGCCGGCGGGTGGAGTGCTGGGACGAGTGTGAGCCGAGGTGC
>Ga0209382_10000683_pt1 | contig 55214 bp, 52 predicted proteins | sample SoiMetdeltSBSDD5_FD_187599 | JGI IMG/M metagenome (GOLD analysis project Ga0209382, IMG submission 187599) | Bulk soil microbial communities from a Populus tree surrounding site in Tennessee, USA - Soil MetaG P. deltoides SBSDD5 (SPAdes) (version 2) | ecosystem: Environmental > Terrestrial >...
TACTGAAAAATCAGGCGGCAAGCTACAACTTGGGGCCTGGCTAGCCTTGGGGAAACCGGCCCCCGCCAAATGCCCCCATCAGCCGCCGCAGACCGCCGCCCTTCGACATGGTTTTCATCATCTTCTGCATCTGCAGGTAGTTCTTGAGCAGGCGGTTGACCTCGGACACGTGTACCCCGGACCCGGCGGCAATGCGCCGCTTGCGGGAGGCGTCGATGCTCTTCGGGTACCGGCGCTCGCCCGGTGTCATCGAACGGATTACAGCGATCTGGCGCTTGATCTCCTTGTCGTTCGCCTGGGGCGCTGTGGCGGCCTTGCTTGCCAGCTGGGCCGGCAACTTGTCCATGAGTGCGCTCAACCCCCCCATCTTCTCGACCTGCTGCAGCTGATCGTGCAGATCCTCCAGGTCGAAATCCTTGCCCTTCTTGAGCTTGCGGGCGAGCTTCTCGGCCTGCTCGCGATCGACGTTGCGCGTGACGTTTTCCACCAGCGCCAGCACGTCGCCCATGCCGAGGATGCGCGACGCGACGCGCTCGGCCTGGAAGACCTCCAGCGCCTCGGTTTTCTCGCCCGTGCCCATGAACAGAATGGGCTGACCGGTGATTTGCCGGACCGACAGCGCGGCACCGCCGCGTGCATCGCCATCAGTTTTGGTCAGCACGACGCCGGTGAGGGTGAGCGCCTGGCCGAATGCGCGCGCCGCATTGACCGCATCCTGACCGGCCATGCTGTCGACGACGAACAGCGTCTCGGTCGGCGCGACCGCAGCGCTGATGTCTCGTATCTCGACCATCATCTCGTCGTCGACGTGCAGCCGCCCCGCGGTGTCCACGATGAGGACGTCGAACAGCGAGCGCCGCGCTTCGGCAAGCGCTTCGCGCGCCAACGCGAGCGCCGACTTGCTCGGATCCGACGGAAAGAAGCCGATATCCAGCTGCGTAGCGAGCCGCTCCAGCTGCAGGATCGCGGCCGGCCTGTAAACGTCGGTGCTCGCCAGCAGCACCTTCTTGCGCTCGTTCTCCTTGAGCCATTTCGCGAGCTTGGCGGCGGACGTCGTCTTGCCCGCGCCCTGCAATCCGGCCAGGAGGATCACCACCGGCGGCTGCGCCCGCAGGTTCAGCGGCCGCACGCCCTCGCCCATCAGCGCGATCAGCTCATCGTTGATGATGCGGACCAGCGTCTGGCCCGGCGTCAGGCTCTTGTCGAGCTCCTGCCCGACGACTTTGGCGCGCACTGCGTCGATGAACGTCTTGACCACCGGCAGCGCAACGTCGGCCTCGAGCAGCGCCATGCGCACCTGGCGCAACGTGTCTGCAATATTCTCGTCGGTCAGTCGCCCGCGGCCGCGCAGGCTTTCGATGACGCCCTGCAGGCGCTCGGTGAGTTTGTCGAACATGGGACGGGAAGCAGTGGATTGCGGATAGCGCGGGGCGGATAGTGTAGCCTGTGCGTACCGTTCGTCACGCACGTACCAACCCGCAGCTGTGCTCTCCCTCGTCGTTCTTGCGTGCTATCTGGCTTGTGCCGCGTGGCTCGCGTCCAGCGTGTACCGCGCCGGCGAGCACGCTGCTCACGGTCGCCGCATCGCCGGCATCGCGCTCGGTCTGATCGCGCTCGTACTGCATGCCGTCCTGCTGTGGCGCGGGCTGTTCGATCGTCCCGTGCTGTCATTCACCATTGCCGAAACGGCTTCGCTGATCGGCTGGCCGATCGGCCTCATCGCCGTTGTCGCAGCGTGGTTGCGGCCGCGCTTCGCCGGCATCAGCGCCGTGCTCATCGTCGTCGCCGGTGTGGTCGCAGCGACGACTGTCAGAGGTGCGGGCGGTGCTCCACTGGTGGACGGTCCGAGCTGGGAAATCGGCGCTCACATCGTGTTGTCGACGCTCGCCTACGCACTGCTGACGATTGCCGTCGCCTTGGCAATCGCGATGCGCCTGCTGGATCAGCGTCTGCGCAGTCACAAGGCGCTCGGCTGGTTGACGACGCTGCCCTCGGTCGAAGCGCTCGAGGCCGGCACATTCCAGGCGCTCACGGCTGGCTTCGCGGTGCTGACGCTCGCGCTGTTCAGCGGCTTCGTGTTCGTCGATAACTTGTTCGCGCAGCATCTCGTCCACAAGACGGTGTTGTCGTGCCTCGCATGGGTCGTCTTCGCGGTGCTGCTGTTCGGGCGCTGGCGCTTCGGCTGGCGCGGGCGCACTGCGACGACCTGGGCGCTGAGCGGATTCGCGCTCTTGGGGCTGGCGTACTTCGGCTCGAAGATCGTGCTCGAATCCATCCTCGGCCGACATTGGGGCTAGCGCTCGCAGCTACGGGCCGCACTTGCTCACGTTCTCCGCAACGGCTTGCGTTCTGATTGCCATCGTCGCCGCGCTGGCTGGAGTCGGTGCGGGATTCGCACTCGCCGCGCGACGCACGCGTACCCGGCGTCCGCGGTCGATGGTGGCGAGCGAGCCGACGGCCGCGGCCGATCTCGCGCAACTCGCCGAGAAGATGCTCGGCCTCGAGACCGTCAGGGTCGATGACATCATGATCCCGCGCGGCGAGATCGCGTACGTCGATGTCAGCGACGACTGGGACACGATCCTGGACGCGCTGCGCTCGACGCCGCACACGCGGCTGCCCGTCTGCCAAGGCAACCTCGACAACATCGTCGGCGTCCTGCACATGAAGAAGGTCGCGCGCGCGCTCGCGCGTGGCGATTTCGATCGTGAGCACCTGCTGGAGCTGGCCCGACAGCGCGAGGCGTATTTCGTGCCGGAGGGCACGACGCTCGACGTGCAGCTGCTCAACTTCAAGCGCGACCGGCGGCGCATTGCACTCGTCGTCGACGAGTACGGCGACATCCAGGGACTGGTGACGCTGGAAGACATCCTCGAGGAGATCGTCGGCGAGTTCACGAGCGCGCCCGCGACGCTGCACAAGGACATCCACCGGGAAGCAGATGGCAGCTACGTCGTGAATGGCGCGATCAACGTGCGCGTGCTGAATCGCACGCTCGGCTGGAGCCTGCCGACGGACGGGCCGCGCACGCTCAACGGCCTGATCGTCGAATATCTCGAGACGCTGCCGCACGCCGGCACGGTTCTGCGGCTCGGCGATCTGACGATCGAGATCCTGCAGACGGTCGACAACAGTGTGAAGACCGCACGCATTCGACCGGCTGCGGCCGCAACTCTCGACGAGCGCTCAAAAGGCGCTGCGTAGCGCGTCCGCCAGCCGCTCGACGCCGATCACCTGCAAGCCGTCGATCGCACGGCGCGGCTTGTTCGCTTCCGGCACGATCGCACGCTCGAAGCCATGCTTCGCCGCCTCGCGCAGTCGTTCCTCGCCGTACGGCACCGGACGAATCTCGCCTGCCAGACCCAACTCGCCGAAGCACACGAGGCGCCCCGCAAGCGGCTCATCGCGCGCACTGGAGACGGTCGCGAGCACGGCAGGCAGATCCGCGGCTGTCTCCGAAATACGTACTCCGCCGACAACGTTGACGAAGACGTCGCGACCGGAGGTCGCAATGCCGCCGTGCCGGTGCAGCACTGCGAGCAACAGCGCGAGACGGTTCGCTTCGAGGCCGACCGCGACGCGGCGCGGATTCATGCCCTGTGCGTCATCGGTCAGCGCCTGCACTTCGATCAGCATCGGCCTGCTGCCCTCGCGCGCCACCATGACTGCGCTGCCGCTCACCGGCTGCGCGTGCTGCGAGAGAAAGATTGCCGACGGGTTCTTCACTTCCTTGAGGCCCTGCTCGGTCATGGCGAACACGCCGACTTCGTTGGCTGCGCCGAAACGATTCTTGACCGCACGCACCAGTCGGAAGCGGCTGCCTGCATCGCTCTCGAAGTACAGCACCGTATCGACCATGTGCTCGAGGATGCGCGGGCCGGCGATCACGCCTTCCTTGGTCACGTGACCGATGATCAGCACCGACACGCCAGTCGACTTCGCGAAACGCACCAGCGCCGCGGCGGACTCGCGCACCTGCGCGGCCGATCCGGGCGAAGACTCCACGTCGGTCGCGAACATCGTCTGGATGGAGTCGATGACCAGCACTTGCGCGCCGCTCTCGCGCGCATGCTCGATGATCGTGTCGACCGATGTCTCCGCCAGCAACTGCAGCGTGTCGCCCGCCAGGCCGAGCCGACGTGCGCGCAGGCTGACCTGCCGCAGCGATTCCTCGCCCGTCACGTACAACGTCGGCGTTACGCGGCTGAGCGCGTCGCCGGCCTGCAGCAGCATCGTTGACTTGCCAATGCCGGGGTCGCCGCCCAGCAGCGTGACCGAGCCGAGCACCAGGCCGCCGCCGAGAACCCGATCGAGCTCGTCCATCCCCGTGGGCACGCGCGGCTCGTCGCGCTCCGCGACCTGCGACAGCCGTTGCGGCTCGACGCTGCTCGCCGCCAGTGCGCGTCGCTCTGGTTTGCCGCGGGCGGCGACCGCTACGCGGCGCAGCGAATCGCCCGCGCCGCACATCGGACACAGGCCCTGCCACTGCAGGCTTTCGTTGCCGCACTGGTCGCACACGAAGACTTCGCGGGATTTCGCCATGACTCTCCAACCCGGCGGGGACAAGGACGTGATCGGCATTCCTACAGTAGCGCATGACGGTGTCGGACAGGTGCGTCGCTTGCCCCCTACGATGTGTGGGCTGTGACGTCTCCTGCGATTTGCCTTTGCGCCATTCGTCTATACTCGCGCCGGTTTCGCTCGAGGTGCCTGGGTGGCGGCAAGACTAGCGCGATTTTCTTGGCTTCCCGGGGGGCTGGCAGCAGCCTTCATCATCGTCGTCGGACGCCTGATTTCCTCCGCCACCTACGCGCCGGTCGAGCTGATGCTCTACGACCGCGTGATGCGCGCCACGCCGGCGACGCCCGCCCCGGACGTCGCGATCGTCGAAATCGACGATGCCAGCATTTCCAAGCTCGGCGAATGGCCCTGGCCGCGCGACGTCCACGCCAGCCTGATCGCGCGTCTCACGGCCGCTGGCGCGCGCGTCGTGGCGTTCACGGTGCCAGTCGATACTTCACCGCGGACCAGCGAAGCCGAACGTCTGCGCTCGGCGCTCGCGCTGCTCGAATCGTCCGATCTCGGCGGCTCCGAAGAGGCGCAGAAGCTGCGCCGGCTGCTCGGCGAGTCCAGCGCGGGCCGCGATCCGGACGCACACTTGGCGGAGGCGATGCAGACGCACGGCAACGTGGTACTGCCGGCAGACGTCCGCCTCGCCGAGTCGAATGGTGGAAAACCCGAATTGCCAGCCCGACTGCTTTCGATTGGCGACGCGGGTGCGCTGAGCGCCGCACGGACTGCCGAGATCGTCGCCGCGCCGACGCGGGTGCTGGCGCAAGCTGCTGCAGCGATCGGTCACACGCAGACAATCGCGGACGGCGACGGCACTGTTCGGTCCGACGTTGCAGCGCTGCGCGTTGGCAGCGAGGCGATGCTGCCGTCGCTGGGGACAGCCGTGGCCGCGCGCGCGGTCGGTGTCGCCGCCTCGGAGCTGACCTTCGATTCAGGCAACGCGCTCCATCTCGGCCAGCACGTACGATCGCTCGGCGATGGACTGACGATTCGTCCGCACTACTTTCCTACGCAGCCGCCGCAGTTCGCCGAGTACCCGTACTGGCGCGTGATGGCTGGCGACATTCCCGCCGAGCAGCTGCGCGACAAGATCGTGATCGTCGGATTCCTCGACTCGGCGCTCGCTGCGCCCGGCACTGTGACCACGCCGGCGAGCGATGCGTCGCCAGCGGTGCTGACGGCTGCGAGCGTCGTGACCAGCGTAGTCGCCGGCAAGGTTTATGCGCGTCCGACGTTTGCGGTCGCGCTCGAATGGCTGGTCGCGCTCGCGGTGATCGTGTTCGCTGCGTTCGTGTTGCCGCGGACCGGAGTCGGCTTCGGTGCGCTGGCCAGCGTCCTGTTCATCGTGATCCTCGGCGTCACCGAGATCGGACTGCTGAGCTCGTCGCTGCTGTGGGTGCGCTTCATCGTGCCAGCCCTCGCGATCGTCGTCGGCTACGGTCTGTTCGTGCCTGGCGAGCTGATGCGGCGCGCGACCAGTCGCAGCGAGGACGCGAAGAATCTCTCCGCGAGCAGCCTGCGCAGTCTCGGTCAGCAATTCCAGCGCACCGGCCAGCTCGACCTGGCGTTCGAAACCTACCGCCGCTGCCCGCTCGACCCGGCGACGATGGAGCTGCTCTACCTGCTCGGCAACGATTTCGAGAAACGGCGACAGACTCAGAAGGCGTCGAACGTATACAGCTACATCGCCGCGCGTGACCCGAACTACAAAGACCTGCGCGCGCGCCGCGCGCGCTTGAAGGAGCAGCCGGTGACGCGCAGCGTCGCGCCCACACCGCCGCCACAACCCGAACCGCAAGCGCGCACGCCACCGGAGCTCGAGACGCAGCCAGCCGATCCCGATCTGGCATATCCGGCGCCCCGCCACGCGCGCCCGACGCACGCGACACGCGCGCTCGGCCGCTACGAAATCGAGCGCGAGCTCGGCAAAGGCGCGATGGGCACCGTCTACCTCGGCCGCGATCCGAAGATCAACCGCGTGGTCGCGATCAAGGCAATTCCGCTCGCACAGGAATTCGAGGAGGACGATCTGCAGGAGGCGCGCGCGCGCTTCTTCCGCGAGGCCGAAATGGCCGGGCGGCTCAACCATCCGGCGATCGTCACGGTCTACGATGCGGGCGAGGACCAGGGACTGGCCTACATTGCGATGGAATACCTGCGCGGCACGCACATGAGCCATTTCACAGAAGCTGCGCGCATCCTTCCCTTCAAAAATACGATGCTGTTAGTCGCGCGCGTGGCAGACGCCCTCTACTATGCGCACCGCCAAAACGTGGTCCACCGCGATATAAAACCAGCTAACATAATGTTCAATCCCGACACGGACGAGTTGAAGATCACCGATTTCGGTATCGCACGTCTGACCGATACAAGCCGAACCAAAACGGGAATCGTCCTGGGCACGCCCTCATTCATGTCGCCGGAACAGCTGGAAGGTCGACCGCTCGACGGACGCTCCGACCAGTTCGCTCTCGGCGTCAGCCTGTACCAGTTGCTTTGCGGACAGCTGCCGTTTCGCGCCGAGTCGATGCCGCGGCTGATGCAGAAAATCGCCACCGAGCCGCACGCCTCGGTACGGCTGGTGAGGCCCGAGCTGCCCGAGTGCATCGATCCGATCCTGACGCGCGCGCTCGCAAAGTCGGCTGACGACCGCTATGCCCACTGCGGCGAGCTGGCGAGCGCGTTGCGCGATTGCGTTGGGGCGCAGGACGCCGCGCAGCCGGCGCAAGCCAAGCACGAGTGGCTCATCCCGTGAGCGGACAACGGGGGACGAACTAGTGCGCGGCAAGATCCGCTCGGTCGGCCTCACTGACGTAGGCCGCGTCCGCGAGCACAACGAGGACACGATCGGCGTCGACGCCGACATCGGCCTGTTCGTCCTCGCCGACGGCATGGGCGGCTACAACGCCGGCGAAGTCGCGAGCGGTATCGCCGTCAAGACCGTGATGAGCCTGGTCAAGGAAGCCGTCGAACATCAGGACATGAGCTCGGCGGATCCCGAGACCGCCTTGGCGCGCCCGAGCATCGTGCTGCGCGACGCGATCGCCCGCGCCAACAAGATCATCTACCAGACCGCCAAGACCCAGCCGCAGTGCGAAGGCATGGGCACGACGATCGTTGCCTGCCTGTTCTTCGACAACCGCGTCGCGATCGCGCATGTCGGGGATTCGCGGCTGTACCGCCTGCGGGCGAACCGCTTCGAGCAGATGACGATGGACCACTCGTTGCTGCAGGAGCTGGTCGATCGGGGTTTCTACTCGCAGGCCGAGGCGCAGCGGGCGACGAACAAGAACTACGTCACACGAGCGCTCGGCGTGGAGCCGACGGTCGAGGTGGAGGTCCACGAGCAGCCGGTTCAGAAGGGAGATTTCTTCGTTCTGTGCTCGGATGGGCTTTCCGACATGGTGGAAGACGACGACATTCACTTAACTATGAGCACCTTTAGTGCTAGTCTTGAAACGGTCGCTAAGCAATTGATTCAGCTATCGAACGACAACGGCGGACGCGACAACGTGTCGATCATCCTTGCGCAAGTTGTGGACTCGTTCGCAGCGAAAACGGGCGTAGTTGACAGAATCTTGCGTTGGTTCGGCTAGCATCCGCACGGTACCGGGAGTCTCGAGGAAGCTACATGGCACGGTTGATCCTAAGCCTTGATGGTTCGGTCATGGCCGAATACAACATGAACAAGGAGCGTTACACGATCGGTCGGCTGCCGGACAACGACATCCGCATCGACAACCCCGCCGTCAGCGGCCATCACTCGTTGATCATCAACATTCTCAACGACTCGTTCCTCGAAGACCTGAACAGCACCAACGGTACGTACGTCAACGGCAAGCTGATCAAGAAGCACGCGCTTCAGCACGGCGACGTGGTGACCGTCGGCCATCACCAGCTGCGCTTCGTCGACACGCAGAGCGCGGACGGCGAGCCGGACGAGTTCGAGAAGACGATGGTGATCACGCCGGGATCGGCAGTTGCTGCCGCCGCGGCGAAGAAAGCTTCCGCAATCGCCCCGCCGCCGCCTGCGCCGAAGGCGTCTGGCGCAACGGCGACTGCGATCCGCGCAGTGCCGTCGAGCACCGGCGCAACTGGCGAGCATCCGGTCGCGCTGCCGAAGGCAAAGCTGCAAGTTTTGAGCGGTGCGTTCGCCGGACGCGAGCTCGAGCTCAACAAGGCATTGACGACGCTCGGCCGACCGGGCGTGCAAGTAGCGGCGATCACGCGCCGTGCCGACGGTTTCTTCATCGTGCATGTCGATAGCGGCAAGCCGAACGACTATCCGCAGGTCAACGGCAGCGGCATCGGCGAGCAGGCCCGCAGGCTCCAGGACAACGATGTGATCCTGCTGGCGGGCGTGAAGATGGGATTCTTCGAGGGCTAGGCCCTCTTCACTCGCTCCGCGATTCGGCAGAACAACTCGTAGGCGATCGTGTCCGCGAACGGCGCGACATTCTCCGCCGGCAATCCGCGTCCCCACAGCGTGACTTCGTCCCCGACCGCGGCGTCCGGCAAATCCGTTGCGTCCAACATCGTCATGTCCATCGAGACGCGGCCGACGATCGGCACTTCGCGACCCTTGATCAACGCCGGCGCTCCGGCGTGCATGCAACGCGGATAGCCGTCTCCATAACCGACCGCAGCAACCGCGATGCGCGAGCGGCGCTTCGCGCGCCAGATCCCGTTGTAGCCGATGGCTTCGCCCGCTGCGACGTTGCGCACGGCGATCAACTGCGTCGTGAACGTCATTGCCGGCACCAACCCGAGGTCGGCAGCGCTGCGCTCTGCAAACGGCGAAGCACCGTAGAGCATCAAGCCCGGACGGACCCATTCGGCGTGCGCGTCCGGCCACGCGATGACCCCAGCAGAGTTGGCGATGCTGCGCTCGAGCCGCAGCGGGCCGCTCAGTGCGCGAAAGCGATCGAGCTGCAGTTTCGTTTCGAGACCGCCGGCATTCTCTGCGCAGGCCAGATGAGTCAGGAGCCGCAGCGTGCCGACCGCCGCGCACGCGTGCAGTCTGGAGTGCGCCGCCTCCACCTCTTCGGCCCGGAAGCCGAGCCGATTCATGCCCGTATCGACTTTCAACCAGACTGCGAAGCGGTGCGTGCCCGCGTGCTGCTCCAGCATCGCGATCTGCTCGAACGAATGGACGACCAGCTGCAGATCGTTCGCCGCGGCAACGTCGAGCTGACTTGCGAAGAACATGCCTTCGAGCACGACGATCGGATGCGCAAGGCTCGCGGCCCGCAATGCGAGCGCTTCCTCGATGCGCGCCACGCCGAAGGCATCCGCACCGGCAAGCGCCCGCGCAGCGGGCACGAGGCCGTGACCATATGCGTTGGCTTTGACGGCAGCGATGACGCGTGACGAGGGGGCGAAGCGGCGGACTACCGCAAGATTGTTGCGTAAGGCGGCAGCATCGATGGTGACGACCGGTGCGCTGCTCACACGTCCCCGTAATTGATCTCGGGCGCGAAATTGACGAACTGGGTGAATTGCCCGCGGAAGGTCAGCTGAAATTCGCCGATTTCACCGTTGCGCTGCTTCGCGATGATGATGTCGGCAATGCCTTTGCGCGTAGTGTTCTTGTCGTACACCTCATCGCGATAGATCATCATGATGAGGTCGGCGTCCTGCTCGATTGCGCCGGACTCGCGCAGGTCCGACATGACCGGCTTCTTGTCGTTGCGCTGCTCGACGCTGCGATTGAGCTGCGACAGGGCAATGACCGGCACCTGCAACTCCTTGGCGAGCGCCTTGAGCGAGCGCGAGATCTCTGAGATCTCGGTGGCGCGATTCTCTTTCGTCCCCGGCACCTGCATGAGTTGCAGGTAGTCGATGACGATCAGGTCCAGGCCCTGCTCGCGCTTCAGGCGGCGTGCGCGCGCGCGCACGTCCGTCGGGGTGAGCGACCCGGTATCGTCGATGTAGATACCGGCGGTCTTCATCATTGCTATCGCGCTGTTGATGCGGGTCCAGTCGTCGTCGCCGATGTTGCCGACGCGCAGACGGCTCTGATCCACGCGTCCCAGCGACGAGATCATGCGGAACGCGATCTGCTCACGCGACATTTCCATGCTGAACACGCCGACCTTCGCCTTGCGCGCGCCGAACGCGGCGTTCTCGGCAATGTTGATGGCAAAGGTCGTCTTGCCCATCGATGGCCGGCCGGCGATGACGATCAGGTCGCCCTTCTGCAGTCCCGCGGTCATTTCGTCGAGGCGCGCAAAGCCGGTGCTGAGGCCTGGCAGCTGCCCCTTGTTCTGCTGCAGCAGATCGAGCCGATCGATGACCGGGCCGAGCTCGTCCTTCAACGGAATGAAGCCGGTGCGCGTCTTGTTGCCGGCCTCGGCGATCTCGAACACACGCCGCTCGGCCTCATCGACCAGCTCGACTGCGCCGCGACCTTCCGGCTCGTAGGCGCTCGCGGCAATCTCACCGCCGATGGTGATCAGGCGCCGCAGCGTCGAGCGCTCGCGCACTGCATCCGCATAGGCGCGCACGTTCGCGGCGCTGGGGGTATCGCGCACCAGGCCAGCGAGATAGACGAGTCCACCGGTCTCCTCGCCGCGGCCTTTGCGTTCCAGCCACTCTGAGAGCGTGACCGCATCGGACGGCTCGCTGCGGCCCGCGAGCTCAGCGATGGCTTCGAAGATCAGCTGGTGATCGCGGCGATAGAAGTCGTCGGCGACCAGGCGGTCCGCGATGGTGTCCCACGCGCGGTTGTCGAGCATCAGCGCGCCGAGCACCGCCTGCTCTGCTTCCACCGAGTGCGGCGGCACCCGGATCTCGTCGATCGCAGCCTTGTCGCGGGCGCGACGCGGCCCGACGACGGTGACTTTGGCTTCAGGCTCGGCCACGAGCGGAGTCGGGCTGGAGCCCGACCTACTCCTCGGCGACGATCGTCACCGGCAGATCCACCGTGACGTCGGTGTGCAGGTGGAGATGCACGATGTGCTCGCCAGCCTGGCGGATCGGGCCGTGCGGCAGACGCACTTCGGAGCGCTCGACGTCGAAGCCGGCCTTGCTGGTCGCTTCGGCGATGTCGGAGGTGCCGACCGAGCCGAACAACTTGCCTTCGCCGCCCGCCTTCGCGGTGAGCGACAGCTTGAAGCCCTCGAGCTTCTTCGCGCGCGCCTGAGCCTTCGACAGCTCTTCGCCCGCCGCCATCTCCAGCTCGGCGCGACGCGCTTCGAACTTGGCGATGTTGTCGGGCGTCGCAAGCGTCGCCTTACCTTGTGGCAACAGGAAGTTGCGGCCGTAGCCCGGCTTCACTTTGACGCGGTCGCCGATGTTGCCGAGGTTGGCGACCTTCTGCAGAAGGATGATTTCCATGAGAGCACCTACCGAGTCACGAATTAGAGTCTACAGGCTTGCCGGCCGGCGCGGCCGGAACCAATTGTCAGCGAAACCCCAGATGGCGAGCGCGACCACCGTCACCGCAGACGACAGCGGCACGATCAGCAATAGATAGATCGCAGCCAGCCAGCCTCGATTGAGCCGCCCGCCGGCCCGGCTGCGATGCGCCGCCGCCAGCCCCTGGAACGCGAGCGCGACAAACCCGAGCCACGCAAGCGCGGCGACCAGCGGACCGTGAGCCACGACAGCCAGCACGAATACGACCGTTACCGTGATGCCGAGCGCTATCCCTAGCCGCAGGTTCCGATATTCAGCACCGAACGCGCCCGGAGCGCGCAGCAACGTTTCCCACCAGCGTCCCAGCAGCATCGAGCCGAAGACCGTGGCCAGGACGAATGCACCCAGCGCGCCCCACATCGAGCTCGCCCAGCGCGCGACCACCTCCTGGCGATCACCTTCTATCGTCAAGCCCGCAGCCTGCATCGAATCGAGCAGATCGTTGAGCAGCGGCTTCCACATGGCGACCGGGTCTTCGAGCGCCGCGTGGACGACTATCAGCAGCGCTGCGACTACGAGCACGGCAACCTGAAACGTCAGGTTGAGCGAGCCGGTGCGCTTCAGCAGCAGACCCAGCGCGAGCGGGCCGAAGAACATCAGCGCGATGCCAGCGAACGTCCCAGGCATCACTGCTGGCGCGAACGCATGGATCGTCCATGCTGCCGTGGCGGCGCCGATTGCCGCGACCAGTACGCCGATCCTCGCGTCGAAACGCAGCGCGCTCAGGACCGGGACGGCGCACCAGAGCACGGTGAACGGCGGCAAAAGCTGCGACAACACGCCGCAGAACGCGGCCGCTATCACGGCCCGCGACGGACGCTCTGTCAGCCAGGCGGCTATTGCACGATGCATGGTCACGCGCGCCGCGCACGACACGCGGCACGCACCTCGCTACGACAGCTCAGTGCTGATCGGTGTACGGCAACAGCGCCAGATAGCGCGCGCGCTTCACGGCGACGGCGAGCTGACGCTGATAGTGCGACTTCGTCCCGGTGATCCGGCTCGGAACGATCTTGCCGGTCTCCGTGATGTAGCTCTTCAGGATGCCGAGATCCTTGTAGTCGATCTGCTCGATGCCTTCGGCAGTGAAGCGGCAGAACTTGCGGCGGCGGAAAAAGCGGGCCATCGGTGCAACCTCTCGAAATCAGTGAACGGGGGCGATCAGGCGTCGGCGCGCGGCGAATCGTCGTCGCCGTCATCGACGAAGCGCTCGTCGCGCGTCTCGTCGTCACCCTTGGCCATCGGCGAAGGCTCGGTCACGGCCGCTTCCATCTTGATCACGAGGTGGCGCAGCACTGCGTCGCTGAACCGGAAGCCGCCGGTCAGCTCGCCCAGCGTCTTGCTGTCGCACTCGATGTTCATCAGGACGTAGTGGGCCTTGTGGACCTTCGCGATCGGGAACGCCAGCTGGCGCCGGCCCCAATCCTCGAGGCGATGCACGGTACCGTTGCCGGCCGCGATCATGCCCTTGTAGCGCTCCAGCATCGCTGGAACCTGTTCACTCTGGTCGGGATGGACCAGGAAAACGATCTCGTAATGTCGCATTGCTGCTCCTCGTGGGTGTGCCTCCCGACAGCGAGAATCTGCGGTGAGGCAAGGAGTTACCGCTGGGCACATGCTCAGCGGGGCGCGCATAGTAGCGGAAGCAGGCGGGACTAGCCAGCGCGCCGCTGCCGGGCAGCCTCGAACAGCAGCACCCCCGCGGCCACGGACACATTCAGGCTTTCCACCGTACCTGCCATCGGAATACCGACCAGCAGGTCGCAGTTCTCCTTGGTCAGCCGGCGCATGCCCGCCCCCTCTGCCCCCAGCACCAGCGCCAGCGGACCGGTCAGCTGCGCCTCGAACACGGACTTCGGCGCCTGGTCGTCTGCGCCGACGACCCAGATCTCGCGCTCCTTCAGCCAACGCAGGGTGCGCGCCAGATTCACCACCTGGATCAGCGGCAGCGTTTCTGCCGCGCCGGAAGCGACCTTGCGCACCGTCGGCGTGAGACCGGCCGCTCGATCACGCGGCACGATGACCGCGCTGGCGCCGGCAGCATCCGCGGTGCGCAGACAGGCACCGAGGTTGTGCGGATCCTGCACACCGTCGAGGACCAGGAGCAGCGGCGGCGCCGTTGCCTTGTCGAGCAATTCGTCGAGAGCACCTTCGCCGAGCGCACCGACCGCGCGAATCTGCAAACACGCGCCTTGGTGGTGCTCGTTGCCCGCGAGCCGATCCAGCTCGTGCGCCTCCTTCCACTCGACTCGCACGCCGGCTGCCTGTGCGAGGCGCTGCAATTCCGTCGAGCGTGCGTCTTCCCTGCCCTTCTGCAATACCAACAGCGACGCCCGCTCCGGCCGCTGCTGTAGCAGTGCGCGCACAGCATGCAGACCGAAGACGACTGTCGTTTCGCTCATCGCCGACTCTTGCGCCGCTGCCACGGTCCGCGGACCGCGCGCGCCCCCCCGCCGTCGGCGAGCTCGAAGTCGATCTTGCGCTCGTCGATGATCACGTTGATGAGCCGCACGCGCAGATGATCGCCGAGCCGGAACGTGCGCCCGGTGCGCGCGCCGACCATGCGGTAGCCGGAGCTGTCGCGCGAGAAGTAGTCGGTGCCGAGCGCGCTGACGTGCACCAGTCCATCCACCTGCACTCCCTTCACCTGCACGAACAAACCGAAGTCGACGACCGACGTGACCAGCGCGTCGAACTCCTCGCCGAGCTTGTCGCTCATGTATTCGCACTTCAGCCACGACAACGCATCGCGCGTCGCTTCGTCCGCGCGGCGCTCCTTGAACGAGCACTGCTGTCCGAGCGCGGCCACCACCCCGGGCGACCACGGGAAAGTATCGGGAGTGCCGCCGCGCAGGATGTGCCGGATCCCGCGATGGACCATGAGGTCCGGATAGCGGCGGATTGGCGATGTGAAATGCGCGTACTCCGGCAACGCGAGACCGAAGTGGCCGATGTTCTCCGGCTGATAGACGGCTTGCGGCATCGAGCGCACCACCACCGTCTGGATCAGGTGCGCTTCCTCGCGGGCAATCCCCTGCTGCAGGACCGCGCCCAGGTCGTGCGGAGTCAGGTCGCGATCGGTCGGCAGCTGAATACCGAAGCCCTGCAGGAAGCGCCGCAGCGTTTCCAGCCGGTCGTGCTCGGGTGCGCCGTGCACGCGGTACAGCGTCGGCATGCGGTGCTTCTTCAGGAAGCGCGCCGCTTCGACGTTCGCCGCGATCATGCATTCCTCGATCAGCCGGTGCGCGTCATTGCGCGTCGACTCCACGAGCGCCGCGATTTTCCCTGCCGTGTCGAACCGCACCTTCAGCTCGGGCGCGTCGAAATCCAGCGCGCCGCGCTGGGTGCGTGCGCTCAGCAACGCCTTGAAGACAGCGTGCAGCTGCATCAGCTGCGGACCGACTGCGACGACTTCCGGCTCGTGCCGCGCAGTCGGATTGGCGAGGTATGCCGCGACCTTCGTGTATGTGAGGCGCGCCGCCGAGCACATGACACCTTCGAAGAAGCGGGCGCGCGTCACTTTGCCCTGCTCGCTGACGCGCATCTCGCACACCATGCACAAGCGGTCGACTTTCGGATTCAGCGAGCACAGTCCGTTCGACAGCGCCTCCGGCAGCATCGGCAGGACGCGATTCGGAAAGTAGACCGACGTGCCGCGGTTCTGGGCTTCCTTGTCGAGCCCGGAGTCCTGACTGACGTAGGTCGCGACGTCGGCAATTGCGACGACGAGTCGCCACCCGCCTCGCACCTCTTCGCAATACACCGCATCGTCGAAGTCGCGCGCATCCTCGCCGTCGATCGTGACGAGTGGCAGCTCGCGCAAATCCTCGCGGCCACGCTTCGCGGCCGCAGACACGGTGCGACCGAATGCATCGGCCTCGGCAACGGCTTCGCGAGGGAACTCGAACGGCAGACCGTGTGAGTGAATCGCGATCTCGGTCTCCATCCCAGGTGCGGCATGCTCGCCGAGGACGCGTGTCACATGACCCAGTGCCTGGGCCGTACGTGACGGCTGCTCCACCAACCGCACCAACACCACCTGGCCGGCGCGCGCGGCGCCGAGGTGACCGCGCGGCACCAAAACTCGATGGCCGATGCGAGGGTTGTCAGGCACGACGAAGCTGATGCCGGACTCGTCGTACAGGCGTCCGACGATCTCGCGCGTGTTGCGCTCGATCACTTCGACGATTGCGCCTTGCGGCCGGCCGCGATTGTCCTGACCGCTGACACGCACTGCGACACGATCGCCATGCATCGTTTCCTGCATCTGGCGCGGCGGCAGAAACACCGGCGCCGAGCGATCGTCCGGCAGCACGAAGCCGTGACCGTCGCGATGCCCGCTCACGGTGCCGACGACGAGCTGCGGCACGCGCTCGCGCAGCATGTACTCGCCGCGCCGATTGCCGATGATCTCTGCCGAGTGCAGCAACTCTTCGAGCTGCGAATGCAGGCGGCGCCGCGCGGCCTTGCCATCGCGGCCGATGCGCTCGGCCAGCTCGTCGAAAGTAAGTGGCCGGCCCGCGTCGCGCAGCGTCGTCAGGACGCGGCCCGCGGCGGCCGGCGATTGCGAGCGCGCTGCCTGCGCGCCCGCGGAATGCTTGGTTTTCTTCGTTTTCTTCGTTGACTTCATCTCTGCTTGCCGTTTATTGACACCCCGGAATACCACCGGTAGATTGCGCGCCTCGCCCGGGTCCCCCCGGGCGAATTCCCATCCTTGCCCAGGTGGCGGAATTGGTAGACGCGCTGGTTTCAGGTACCAGTGGAGCGATCCGTGGAGGTTCGAGTCCTCTCCTGGGCACCAGCTTCCTGCTGTAGGTCCTTTGGCGCGCCGCGCAGTATGCCCGCGCCGCCGCCTCTTGTCCGTCCGTCATCCGTGTCCGATCCGCAGCGGCAACCAATCTAGGTAAGCTAGCCCTGCAAATTGGGTAAGCCTTCCGATTTGGCGCGGTCCCCGCGCTGGCACGATGGTTCCCGCTCGGAGTGACCGGGCGACCCCTGTGGAGTAACGGTAAATGCCTCGCTATCTCGTCGAACGCGACTTCCCCGACGGCCTCGAGATTCCCATGAACGAAGCCGGCGCGGACGTGTGCCGCAAGGTCGTCGAGCGCAATGCCGAATATGGGGTCACCTGGGTGCATTCCTACGCGACACCCGATCGCAAGCGCACGTATTGCATTTACGACGCGCCCACGCCCGAGGCGATCCGCCGCGCCGCAGCCTGCAACAAGCTGCCGGTCACGCAGATCACCGAGGTGCGCGTGCTCGATCCGTATTTCTATTTCGTGTGAGCGAGCGGCGGGACCCATCGTCACTATCGGAGATTGCAATGAAGAAGTTGATCGCAGTACTGGGCTGCCTGCTGTTCGCCAGTGCTTTCGCGGGTGAGCCCGCCAAGACGGCGGCCGCTACGCAGCCGAGCCCCACCGTGCACCGCTACCTGATCGAGCGCACTTTCCCCGCCGGAGCGCTCGAAGGCCTGGACGCCGCAACCAAGGCGAAGGTCAACAGCAACAACGCGTCGGTCGGCGTCCGCTGGATCCAGTCGTACGCGAACGCGGACAAGACCAAGACGTTCTGCGTTTACGAAGGACCGAGCGAAGCGGCAGTGCGCAAGGCCGCCGAGCTGAACAAGCTGCCGGTCGACAGCGTCATGGAAGTGCCGGTAACTCTGCTGCCCAAATAAGGGACTGCCGGCGTGGGTCAGGCTTCAGCCTGACTCCGCCGGTTTCTTGCTCGCCAGCGCAATCGCCTCCGCGCGCGACGACACCCCGAGCTTCGTGAAGATCGCCGAGACGTGATGGTCGACCGTCTTGGTGGTGACGAACAGCCGCTTCGCGATCGCCGAATTGCGCAGTCCCTGCGCCAGCAGCTCGAAGATCTCCGCCTCGCGCTTGGTGAGCCCGTGTGTGTTGGTGCGGGTCGAAGTGCGTGAGCCGCGCGGGATGCGGCGCATTCCTTGCTCACGCATCCGCCGTCGCAACGCACTGGCCGCAGCCGTCGCACCGAGCCGCTCCAGAATCGTCAGCGCTTCGAGTTGCTCCTGCTCGCCACCCGACGCCAGCGCATTCGCCTGCTCGTACGGACAGCCGAGCGCCTGCCATGCCTGCGCCGCGCCGCGCCAGTCACCGGAAATCTCCAGCGCGTAGGGCTCCGCGATGTCGGTCGGCGGCTGCGCGAACGCGCCGGCACGCCATAGCCACAACGCGAGCTCGCCTTTCATCCATAGATCGCGACGCGTGCTCGCCAAGTCATATACCGGCTGCACTTCCCGCGCGATGCGTTGCCGATCCCCGGCAATCCAGGCCTCGTCCGCGGCGGCCAGCGCTACACCGCTGAGCCGCTGCATCTCCATCGTGCGAGCAGCGAGTGTTCTGGCCTCGTCGAACGGCGTAGTCACGTCAGGATCGCCGCGTCGAATGCGCAAGTGCGCGAGGATCGTGAGCGCCGGGATGCGCGCGATCGGTGCGGTGCCGGCTTCGGAGACGATCGCTTGTGCGTCCTCGGCGGCGACCAGCCAATCGCCCTGCTCGAAGTGCGCGCGACCGCGCCACGCCATCATGTAGAAGCGCCACGAGTCGAGATCGTGTCGCTCGCAATACGTGAGTCCTTCACTCAGGTAGCGCGAGCCGGCGCTGTATTGCTTGCGCTGGATGGCCATCGCCGCGAGGTTCGTGTACGCACGCGCGGCGTGCTCCTGGAATCCTCGCGCCAGTGCCAGCGTCAGGCTGCGGTTCAAATCGTCCCAGCCCGCGTCGTTGCCCGCGATGAGTCGCGCAGTGCCGAGGTTGTTCAGCGCGTGGCAGGCAATCTCGTCGTAACCGGCTTGCTCCGCGAGCTGCAGCGTCCGCTGCGCCCAATGCACCGCCGAGTCCACGTCTGCGGCCAGCATGTCGAGCTGCGCGCGATTGCTGTAGGCCATCGCGAGCTCTGGGCCCGGCGGCAGAGATTCGAGTGCCGCGACCGCCGCAGCGCCATATTCGTCGGCTTCGGCGCGCCGACCTTCGAGCCAGCTGAGACGCGACAGCCAGCGCAGTGCGTCCCCCTCGTGCTTGCGTGCTCCTTGTGCGCGCCAGATCTCGAGCGCTTCGCGGCGCGAGTCGATCGCACGTTGCACCTGATCGATCAGATAACACTCGTACGACAACTGTTCGAGCAATTGCGCGCGGTCCGCGGCCGCAACGTTGTTCGCATAGCGCAGCGCCGCCTCAAAGTGCGACACCGCCTCGCGGTGCGCGCCGACAGCGGCCGCATGTGCCGCCGCTGCAGGAGCGAGACGCAACACTTCTGCCGCGTTTCTCGCGCCATCTGCATGATGCGCGAGACGTGCGGGCGCAATACCGGGCCGGCTTTCGAGAATTGCCAGGACTTTGGCGTGCAGGCTCTGCTGCTGCGCCGGCGACAGAGAATCTTCGAGTGCACGGCGAGCAATGTCGTGACGGAATGCGAGCGAACCCGACTCGTCGCGCACCATGCCGATGCTCAGACAACTTTCGATGCCCGCTTCGTCGTGCACGCCCGCTTGCTCGAGCAGCCACGCCTCTGCTTTGCCCGGCACGATACTCACGAGCTCCGCAATCGCGCGTGCGCCCGGCGGCAACTTCGCGAGGCGCGCGAGCACGACGTCGCGCGCATTCGATGGGATCGACTCGGCGCCGGTCGCCAGCACCTCGGTGACGAAGAACGGATTGCCACCCGTCGTGTTGTACAGCCCTTGCGAGGGACGACCGGCTTGCTTCGCCAGCTTCGCGACCGCGACTTCCGACAGCGGTTGCAACGGCAGGCGGCGCACGATCGAGCACGGCAGGTCGCCGATCACGAAGCGGCACGGATGGCGCGAGCCGACTTCGTCCGTGCGATAGGTCATCACCAGCATCGAGCGCGTGCGCTGCATGCGCCGGCCAAGGAACTTGAGCAGGTCGAACGTCGCTTCGTCCGCCCAATGGCAGTCCTCGAACACGATCAGCGCCGGCGGCCCGTGCTCGAGCTCATCCAGCGCCGCGGTGAAGATCGCGTCGCGGCTGTTTTCGGCATTGACGGCGGCGAGAAGCTTGCCTTGCGTCTGGCGCGCGATGTCGTGCAACGGCGCGAGCGGCCGGGGCGTGAACAGGGCATCGCAGGCACCCCACAGCACGCGCGGCGCGACTCGTTGCTGGCGCGAAAACGTCTGCAGCAGCGCGGTCTTGCCGATGCCGGCTTCGCCGTGCACCAGCGTGACGCACCCTCCCTGCTCGACCGAGCTCGTCAACCAATCGTTCAGATCGGCGAAACATTGTTCGCGTTCGAGCAGCTCCACGCAGGCACCCGGGGACAAAGCAGACCGGTGAGTTGTAGACGATAACGCGACGCAGCGGAAGAGCCTGTTTGGCCACTAGGCCGGCCAGCCGGCGCATCTCCGCAAGCGCCGCCAGAACCCGAACGGCTCGGTGGGCAGCCTGTTGACATATGGGGGAACCGACGCAGCGCGGCGCCGTTGAGAGAGTCATGAAGGTTCGTCGTCATGGACTGCTCGCAACTGCACTCGGCGCGTGGGTCGGCGTCATCGGCCTGGCCGCGTGCGCGGCCGAGCAGGAGCCGCCCGCCGAGGATCCCTGTCAGAAGTTGACCGGCGCGGAGCGCACCGAGTGTGAGCGTCCGAAGACGCCGCCCGCCGAAGCGAAGCAGGACGAACCGCCACCGCCCGACACGAAGAGCGAGGGCAACGACCAGAGCGACACCGCCGACCCGCCTCAGGGGTAGTCGCATTGTAGAATTCGGCGGCACCTTTTCGAGGAGAGCCGCATGCCGTACGTGGATGGCTTCGTAGTGCCGCTGCCGAAGCGCAATCTCAAGGCTTATCGCCGCCTTGCCACCAAGGCCGGCAAGATCTGGCGCGAGCACGGCGCGGTGGATTACTGGGAGTGCATCGCCGACGACGTGAAGGCTGGCAAGGTCACGTCGTTCCCGCGCAGCGTGAAGCTGAAGTCCGGCGAGACCGTGTTGTTCTCGTGGATCGTGTTCAAGTCGCGCGCGCATCGCGACCAGGTCAATGCCAAAGTGATCGCCGATCCGCGCCTCGCCGAGATGATGGACGAGAAGTCGCCGTTCGATGCGCAGCGCATGATCTACGGCGGCTTCAAGTCGTTCGTGCGGCTGCCGCACGCCTGAGCCTGCGTTACGCACATGACTGACCGCCGCCTGACGATTACCGACGATATTCATCGCTACCTGATCGAGCATTCGGTACGCGAGCCCGAAGTGCTGGCGCGGTTGCGCACCACGACCGCATCGCTGCCGCAAGCGCAGATGCAGATCGGTCCCGAGCAGGGACAACTGATGGCGCTGCTCGCGAAGCTCATGGGCGCGAAGCGCTGCATCGAGATCGGTGTGTTCACCGGCTATTCGAGTCTGGCTGTCGCGCTCGCGCTGCCGGAGGACGGCCGCATCGTGGCTTGCGACGTGAGCGAGGAGTGGACGGCGATCGCGCGCCGCTTCTGGCGCGAAGCGGGAGTCGAGCACAAGATCGACCTGAAGTTGCAACCAGCGGTGCGCACGCTCGAACACCTGCTCGCCGCAGGCGAAGCGGGTCGCTACGACTTCGCATTCGTCGATGCGGACAAGCCGGCGTACGAGACCTACTACGAGTTGCTGCTGAAACTGTTGCGCCCGGGTGGCTTGATAGCGCTCGACAACACGCTGTGGTCGGGCGCTGTTGCGAATCCGAACGATCGCGAGCCGAACGCAGCGGCGCTGCGCGCGCTCAACGACAAGCTGCATCGAGATGAGAGGATCGACCTGAGTCTGCTACCCGTCGGCGACGGGTTGACGCTCGCGAGAAAGCGCTAATCGAACGGATGCTGCAGGATGATCGTCTCGAGCCGGTCCGGACCCGTCGAGATGATCGCGATCGGCGCTCCCACCAGCACTTCGAGCCGCCGCAGATAAGCCTGCGCATTCTTCGGCAGATCCTCGAACGCCTTCACCCCTTCGGTGCTCTCCTGCCAGCCCGGCAGCTCCTCATAGATCGGCGCGCAGATCGACAATGCATCGGCGCCGACCGGCAGTAGATCGCGCCGCTCGCCGCGCACGTTGTAGCCGACAGCGACACGCACGGTGTCGAGGCCGTCGAGCACGTCGAGCTTGGTGATGCACAGCCCGGTGATGCCGTTGATCTCGACCACGCGCCGCAGGCCCGCCGCATCGAACCAGCCGCAACGCCGCGGTCGACCTGTGACCGAGCCGTACTCGTTGCCGCGAACGCGCAAACGCTCGCCGACTTCGTCGTCGAGCTCCGTCGGGAAAGGACCGCTGCCGACGCGGGTTGCATAGGCCTTCGCAACGCCGAGGACGTAGTGCAACTGCTGCGGACCGACGCCGGCACCGGCTGACGCTTGCCCGGCGACGCAGTTGCTCGACGTGACGAACGGATACGTGCCGTGATCGATGTCGAGAAGCGCAGCCTGCGCACCTTCGAACAGCAGACGCTTGCCCGCGCGGATCAGTGCGTTCAATTCCGCCGAAACGTCCGCAGTCATCGGCTGCAAGCGCTCGCCGAGTTGCAGCGCTTCGTCGAGCGTCTCCTGGAAGTCGACCGTCGGCGCCTTGAAGTAGTGGCGCAGCACGAAGTTGTGATAGTCCAGTACTTCGCCGAGCTTGGCCGCGAAACGCTCGCGCGCGAACAAGTCCTGTACGCGGATCGCGCGGCGCGCGACCTTGTCTTCGTATGCCGGCCCGATGCCGCGACCCGTAGTGCCGATCTTCGCCTCGCCCATCGCCGCCTCGCGTGCGCGATCGAGCGCGATGTGATGCGGCAGGATCAGCGGGCATGCCTCCGAGATACGCAGGCGGCGCGGCACTTCGATTCCGGCGAGCTCCAGCTCAGCCATCTCTTCGAACAATGCCTTCGGCGACAGCACTACGCCGTTGCCGATGAAACAGCTGACGCCTTCGTGGAGGATGCCCGAGGGAATCAGGCGCAGCACGGTCTTCTTGCCGTTGATCACCAGCGTGTGGCCGGCGTTGTGCCCGCCCTGGAAACGCACGACCCCGGCGACGCGATCGGTCAGCAGATCGACGATCTTGCCTTTGCCTTCGTCGCCCCACTGGGCGCCGATCACGACGACATTACGGTTCATCACTCAGCCTCGAACGAAATACAGCAGCAACACGCCGGCGGCCATGCTCGCCAGTCCCCACAGCCGCAACTGCCGGTCGGAGAAAGTTGCCATCGTCGTCAGCACGCGCTTCATCGCCTGTGGATTGAGAAACGGCAGAACGCCTTCCAGCACCAGATACAGCGCCAACGCGGCCAGCAGATCCGACCAGCTCATCGCCGCTCAACGGCGCTCGGCACGCTTCAGGTATTTGAAGAACTCGCTGTCGGGCCCGATCACCAGCACGTCGCTGTCGGTGCCGAGCGATTTGTCGTAGGCCTGCAGGCTCCGGTAGAAGGAGTAGAACTCCGAGTTGCGCGAATAGGCGCGCGCGTAGATCTCCGCGGCGCGGGCATCGCCCTCGCCCTTGATGATCTCCGACTCGCGATAGGCATTGGCCTGGATCTCGGTCCTTTGCCGATCCGCCTCGGCGCGCAATTTCTCGGCGTTCTCGTCGCCCTCGGCGCGCAGCTGCTTCGCCTGCCGGTCGAAGTCCTGGCGCATGCGGCTGAACACGGACTCGCTCACTTCCTCGGGCAGATCGATCTTCTTGACGCGCACGTCGACCAGCTGCACGCCGAGCTCGGCGACCTTGGTTTCCGCGGCCTTGAGGATCTCGCCGGTGAACTCGGTGCGCTCGGCGGCCACGACCTGCTGGATCGTGCGGCGCGCGATCACACCCTTGATGCCGTCCTTGACGGTGGAGCCGAGGCGCACGGCCACGGTGTCCTCGCTGCCGCCGGTGCCGATGTAGTACCTGCCTACGTCGACGATGCGCCACTTGATGTAGAAGTCGATGCGCAGGATCTTGCCTTCGCTCGTCAGGAACTGCTCCGACGGATAGTTGCGCGTCGTGATGCGGCGCTCGAACTTGTGCACCTCGTGATAGAACGGCGCCTTGAAGTGCAGCCCGGGCTTGTAATCGGCGCGGACGATCTCGCCGAAGCGCAGCTTCATCGCGAGCTCGGTCTCACGCACGGTGAATGTCGACATCGACACCAGCAGCGCGCCGACGATGAGCGCGACGATCGTCAGAAATCCACGGTTGGCCATTAGCGTGTCCCCCGCGAACGGCGATCGCTGACGTCCGGCGACGACGTCGTCGTCGTCCCTTCGATCGTCACGGTTGCCTCGGGCTCCGCGCGCTGCACGCGCCGGCCCTGCTCCAGCAGCTTGTCGATCGGCAGGTACACGAGATTGCCGCCATCGCCCTTCGTGTCCAGCAGCACCTTGCGGCTGGACCGCAGCACGCGCTCGATCGTCTCGATGTACAGGCGCTCGCGCGTCACGCCGGGCGCACGCTCGTATTCGGCCAGCAGCTTGACGAAACGCTCGGCCTCGCCTTCGGCGTCCGCGACCTTCTTGGCCTTGTAGGCCTGCGCATCCAGCACCTGGCGCGCAGCGTTACCGCGCGCGCGGGGGACGAGATCGTTCGAATAGGCCTGCGCCGCCAGCGATTTGCCCTCGCGATCTTCGCGCGCCTTGATGGCGTCCGCCTGCGCGGGCGCGACTTCGTTGGGCACGCGCACGTCCTGCAGGTTGACTGCAGTGACTTCCAAACCGGTCTTGTAGGCATCGAGCGTGCGCTGGATCAGTTCCTGGGTGCGCGTCACGATGTCCAGGCGGCCTGACTCGAGCACGCTGTCGAGCCTGCTGCGGCCGATCACCTCGCGGATCGCGCTCTCGCTCACTTCCTTGAGGGTGTCTTCCGGCTTGTAGACGTTGAAGGCGAAATCGAGCGCGTTGGCCGAGCGGAACTGCACTTCCATGTTGATGTCCACGAGATTCTCGTCGGACGTCAGCATGCGCGTCTGCTCGGTGAAGCTCTGGATCGCCGCCGTGTTGACGATCTGCTTGGTCTCGATCGGCCACGGCATGTGCCAGTGCAGACCGGGAAGCGTCGTGTCCACGTGCCGGCCGAAGCGCAGGATGATGCCGCGCTCCGCGGCGTCGACGCGGTACAGGCCGGTGAACGCCCAGATCGTCGCGAGCGCGAGCAGGATCGTGCCAAGGCCAAAGCCGCGACCGGGCGCGCCGCTGCCGGTGCCGCGTCCGCCGGTGCCGCCACCGAACAGCGCGCTCAGCCGGCGCTGCAGGTTACGGATGACCTCGTCGAGATCGGGCGGCCCCTGCTCCGGCTTGTTACTGCCCCAGGGGTTGCGCTTGCCGGGATTACCGCCGGGTTCATTCCACGCCATGTCGGGTTCGGTCGCTCTTTGAGAGAAGTCGTAATAGGGCGAAGGGTCAAAAACGCGCTCGGCTCGGCAGCCGGCGCACTCGTTTTGCGATCAGGACGCCAGCGACGCTGGGCCGCGGGATTTTAGGAATGGCTCCGGGTGGGCACAAGTTTTCGCGGCGGAGGGCACCAGGTCCGGGGTCAGACCCTCGTTGCGGCACAGGTCCTCGAACGCCTGCCGCGGCATCGAGACCTCCAGGTCGACGCTGCCGCCGGGCAGCGCCTGCTCTGCGAGCACCGCGCCTGCGGCGAAGAACCGCGCGCGGGCCCGGCCCTCTTCCGGCTTGAGCACGATGTGCCGATGGACGATCTCGGGGCCGAGGAATTCACCGATCGCATCGACCAGCGACCCGGTGCCATCACCGGTCTGCGCGGACAGCCACACGCGCCGGACGTTGCCGAGCTCACCGGTCTCGACGCGCGGCGCCTCGCCGACGAGATCGGTCTTGTTGAACACCTCGATCTGCGGCAGCGAGCCCGCGCCAACTTCGGCGAGCACGCTGTTGACCTGCGCGATGCGCTCGGCGCGATTCGGATCCGCGGCATCGATGATGTGCAGCAGCACGCTCGCCTCGCGAGCCTCCTGCAGCGTCGAACGGAACGCGGCGACGAGCTCGTGCGGCAAGTCGCGCACGAACCCGACGGTATCGGCGAGCAATGCGAATCGCGCATCCGGCAACGCGAGTCGGCGCACCGTCGGATCGAGAGTCGCGAACAATTGATCGGCCGCGTAGGCGCCAGCACCCGTCAGTCGGTTGAACAGCGTCGACTTGCCGGCGTTTGTATAGCCGACGAGCGCGACCGTCGGAATCTCAGCGCGTTTGCGCTCGCGGCGCGTGGTCTCGCGCTGCGTGACGACCTTGTCGAGACGTGCGTTGAGCGTTTTGATGCGGTTCGCGAGCAAGCGGCGGTCGGTTTCCAGCTGCGTTTCGCCGGGACCGCGCAGGCCGATACCGCCCTTCTGTCGCTCCAGGTGCGTCCAGCCGCGCACCAGTCGCGTGGCCAGGTGCTTCAGCTGCGCAAGCTCGACCTGCAGCTGACCTTCGAAGCTGCGCGCGCGCTGCGCGAAGATGTCGAGAATGAGCCCGGTGCGATCGAGCACGCGGCACTTGAACAGCGCCTCGAGGTTGCGCTCCTGGCTCGGCGACAGCGCGTGATCGAACAGCACCAGATCGGCGCCTGTTGCCGCCACGAGTCCGCTGATCTCGTCCGCCTTGCCGCTGCCGATATACAACCGCGGATCCGGCGCGCGGCGCGTGCCTGTCACCACACGCAATACTTCAGCGCCGGCGGAACGCGCCAGCGCCTCGAACTCGCTCAGCTCGTCTTGACCGGGAGGACCTCCCAGTCCAATGCGCACCAGGAGAGCACGTTCGCCGCTGCGTGGACGCTCAAACAACGTCGTTCATTCTGTGGTGACGGCCGACTCCGCGCCTTCTTCCTCGCCCGCCGGCAAGCGAATGGCTCGCGCCGGCACGACAGTGGAAATCGCGTGCTTGTAGACCATCTGACTGACGCTGTTCTTCAGCAGGACCACGAACTGGTCGAACGAATCGATCTGGCCCTGCAGCTTGATGCCGTTCACCAGGTAAATGGAGACAGGTACACGCTCCTTGCGCAGGGTATTCAGGAACGGATCCTGTAATGATTGCCCTCTGGCCATCATTTATCTCCTTGTTATCACTTTGAATTCTTCGTTGATGCGCCGCCGGGTCGCTGCTTCCCTGCGCACCGGACAGCGGGTAACGCCTCTCCGGCGCCTCGTTGCAGTGCCGCAGTCTAACACAGCGATGACTCGGTCGAAGCCGCCTTTCGTCTAATACGGAGTGCCCACTATGCAATGTGAGTCGCTATTGCAGTTGCGCAATCGCGTGCTCCATGTGGGCGCGGGCGCTGGAATCAAGAGCGTCGAGCCACTGAATGTCAGGCTCTGCGCGTAACCAGATCAGTTGCCGTCGCGCCAGATGTCGCGTCGCGAAAATTGCGCGCTGTATTGCAGAATCCAAAGTGTCTCTCCCGCACAAATGTTCCCACAGCTGGCGATAGCCCACCGAGCGAATCGCCGGCAGATCGGCGTGCAGATCGCCGCGCGCGTAGAGCTTGCGAACTTCGGTGAGCAAGCCCGCGCGCATCATCGCGTGGAAGCGTTCTTCGATCGCGGCATATAAACGCTCGCGCTCATTGGGCACCCACGCGTACGCAGCGAACTTCAGATCGGCGTTGGTCGGCTGCGCAGCGTGCAGCTCGCTCAGCGTCTTGCCCGTCAGCCGATGCACTTCGAGCGCACGTTGAATACGTTGCGCATCGTTCGGTTGGATGCGCCGCGCGGCCACCGGGTCGAGCGCAGCGAGATCGGAGTGCAGTGCAGGCCAGCCGCGCAGTGCAGCTTCGGCGTCGATGGCGGCCCGCACGCTCGGGTCCGCTGCCGGCATATCCGCCAATCCACGGCGCAATGCACGGAAGTAGAGCATCGTGCCCCCGACCAGCAACGGCAGCTTGCCGCGGGCGCGGATGTCATCGATCGCTTGCCGCGCGTCGCGCACGAACTGCCCCGCCGAGTAGGCCTGCAGCGGATCGAGAATGTCGACCAGGTGATGCGGATGCCGACGCAGCACTTCGGGCGACGGCTTGCCGGTACCGATATCCATGCCGCGGTAGACCATCGCGGAATCGACGCTGACGATCTCGAGGTTGTGGCGCTCCGCCAGCCGCAGCGCGAGGTCGGTCTTGCCCGCGCCGGTGGGCCCCAAGATCAATGGGATCAGCGGGATCGCTACCGAGCGGCGCGCGTCAGTGGCACTCATCGCCCGCGCAGGAACATCCGATCGAGATCGCCGAGGCTCACGTACGTCCAGGTCGGACGGCCGTGATTGCACTGATCGCTGCGAACCGTGCGCTCCATCTCGCGCAGCAGCGCATTCATCTCCGGCACGGTGAGATTGCGATGCGCGCGCACGGCGCCGTGGCAGGCCATCGTGCCGAGCACTTCGTTCAACGCCTCTTCGATGCCGCGCGTCGCGCCGTCGGCGGAGAGATCGGCACCGACTCTGCGGACCAGCTCGTCGAGGTCCATTGGCGCGAGGAACGCAGGCACGGCGCGCACCTGCACACTCGCGGGGCCCGAGCGCACGACTTCGAGTCCGGCCCGGGCGAGCGTCGCCGCATGCTCTTCGAATAGATCTGCTTCCGCCGCCGCGACCGAGATAGACACGGGTACGAGCAGCGGTTGGCTCGCGATCGGGCCGGCGTCGAGCGCCGCTTTCATTCGTTCGTAGGTCGTACGTTCATGGGCTGCATGCATGTCGACGAGGATGAGTCCATCCGGCGCCTGCGACAGGATGTAGATGCCATGGAGCTGCGCGAGTGCGAACCCGAGCGGCGGCGCCTGCGTATCGACTTGAGTCGAGACCGAGGCAGCAGCCTCACGCGCGATCGCGGTGTGCGCATAAGCAGGCGGCGACGGTTCCGAGACACGCAGGCCGAAAGATGAGTGACCCTTCGCTGGCCACATTTGCATCCCGACTTGAGTTGGCGGCGGCAATAACGAATCCGCATCGGTCGGCGGCGGGGCCGCACCCGGCGCTCCGGCGTACGTGTCGCGCAGCGCGCGCTCGACGGAGCGGAACAGGAAATCGTGCACGTGTCGGCCGTCGCGGAAGCGTACTTCGAGTTTCGCGGGATGCGCATTCACGTCGACCTGCGTCGGGTCGAGCTCCATGAACAGCACGAACGCCGGATGGCGGCCGTGGAACATCACATCGCGATAGCCGAGGCGGATCGCGCTCGCGACTAGCCGGTCACGCAGCATGCGGCCGTTGAGATAGAAGTGTTGCAGATCCGGCTGCGCGCGCGCGTAGGTCGGCTGACACAGCCAGCCAGTGAGGCGACAGCCCGCTGACTCGTGCTCGACGTACAGTGCGTTCGCGATGAACTCGTCGCCGACCACCTGTGCGACGCGACGCTCGCACTCGATGCGCGAAGCTGCAGCCGGGTAATCAGCGAGCGAACGGCGGGCCGCCGAGAGCGAGAACGCGACCTCGAACCGCGAGAGCGCCAGGCGCTCGACCATCCGCGCGATGTGCTGCGTCTCGGTGCGCTCGGCTCGCAGGAATTTGCGACGCGCGGGGACGTTGAAGAACAGGTCACGCACTTCGACCGTCGTGCCGACGGGATGCGCTGCCGGTGCCGGCGAGCTGACCTGGCCGTTGTCGGCATCGATCGCGTAGGCGTGTGAGGCGTTGGCGCTGCGCGAGACCAGCCGCATGCGCGACACCGACGCGATACTCGGCAAGGCTTCGCCACGAAAACCGAGCGTGCCGACGCGCTCCAAGTCGTCGATGGTCGTGATCTTGCTGGTCGCGTGCCGCGCCAAGGCCAGCACCAACTCTTCGCGCTCGATGCCGTTGCCGTCGTCACGCACGCGGCACAGTCGGACTCCACCCTCTTCGATCTCGACCTCGATGCGACGCGCGCCGGCATCGATGCTGTTCTCGATCAGCTCTTTCAGCACCGAAGCGGGACGCTCGATGACCTCGCCCGCAGCGATCTGATGGATGAGTTGTTCGGGCAGGACTCGAATCGGCATGTTTGTCTGGCCGAAAGTGGCCGAGGCCCTTTCGGCCTACGCGCTCGGGGGGAGCAACGCCGCGCGAAGAATAGCAGAGCGATGGCGCAGCGCTATTGCCCGGTCCCAGACGTGCCGGGTTCGCCAGGCTTCGCGCTGGCGACGACCGCTGCATCGCCTGACTGCGAGCGCAGCTGGGCGACGAGCGTGCCCGGCGGCGGATTGGTATAGAAGTAGCCGCGCACGCCCTGGAAGATCGCTTCCGCGAGGCGTTGCTGGTGCTTGCCGTTGCCGAGGCGCGCTTCCTCGGTCGGATTCGAGATGAATGCGGTCTCGACCAGGATCGACGGGATGTCGGGAGACTTCAGCACCAGGAAGCCCGCGCTCTTCACGCCGCGGCGCGTGACGTTGCCGATGCGATCCAGCTCGTCCATGACTTTCTGCGCGGCGTTGAAGCTCGCGCTCATGCTGGCACCCTGCGACAGGTCGAGCAGCACCGACGCCAGCACGCTGTCCTTGTCGTCGAGCGAGACGCCGCCGACCAGGTCGGCCGCGTTCTCGCGATCTGCCAGCCAGCGCGCAGATTCGTCGCTGGCGCCGCGAGCCGAAAGCACATACACCGACGAGCCGACGACGGACCGGTCGCGGTACGAGTCGGCGTGCACGGAGACGAACATGTCGGCTTGCTGGCGACGGGCGCGCACGATGCGGTCGCGCAACTCGACGAAATGATCGCTGTCGCGCGTGAGCACCGCACGCATGCCGGGCTCGCGGTCGATGCGCTCCTTCAGACGCCGCGCGATCGCGAGCGTCACGTGCTTCTCGCGCGTGCCCGACTTGCCGATCGAACCTGGGTCGACGCCGCCGTGTCCCGCGTCGATCGCGACGATCACGTCGCGGCCGTGTGCCTCGTTGGCGGACTTGACCACGACGGGCGGCGCGTTCGAAGCGAGCGGGCTGAGATCGACGACCAGGCGATGGCCGTAGCTGCCGGAGGGCGCAACGCTGAAACTGTTCGGCGACGCCGGCGAGGACAGGTCGATGACGAAGCGCAGGTCGCCGCGGCCCTGCGGACCGACACGCAACTGCTTCACGAAGCCTTGTCCCTCGGGCAACGCGCTCGCACTCTCGACGCGAGCACCGCTGATGTCGATGACGACGCGATCGGGATTCTGCAGCGTCAGGACGTTGTGCTCGACCGGCGCGGAGAGATCGAAGACGAGTCGCGTCGCGTCGGGACCGGCCCACAGACGCACGTCTTTGACGGTGACTTGGGGTGCGGCGTGAGCAAAAGCAGCGAGCAGCAGCGCGAGGCAGCCAAAGGCCAACGTGGAGGCTCGTGAACGCAGCCGCGGCATGATGGCCGGTAATCTACCGCGGCTCGACTGAAGTTTTCAATTAAATTATGGGGATAGCGGCCTTTATTCGGAGGTCGCTGCAAGGATTTGCTCCAGCAGTTTGTCCCCGGCCGACGAATGGGCCTGCGCCCGGAGCAACCTGCGCGCCGCGCCGCTGCCCTGATAGTCGATCGACACGCTCAGATCTTCGGTCGGCAGTGCCCCCGCTCCGCGCGACGGCCACTCGATCAGTAGTACCGCACGCGAGTCGAGCAGGTCGCGAATCCCGAGCGCTTCAACTTCGCGCGCGCTGCTCAGACGGTACAGATCGATGTGATAGAGCTGCAGCCCGGCGGCCTCATACGGTTCGATCAACGTGTAAGTCGGGCTGCGGATTGCTCCCGCTACACCGACTCCGGCGAGAACGCCGCTTACGAGCGTCGTCTTGCCGGCGCCGAGCTCACCTTCGATGCCGATCACGAGCGCGCCGCCATCACCCGTGCGCAAAGCATCGCCGAGCGTGCGTCCGAGCGCGCGCATGTCGTCGGCCGTTGCGACAGTCACGAGCGCTGATGTGGATTGACGCACGTCGGCAAGTAAGCAAGCAGATCCGTCGCGAGCAAGCCGCGCTCGCCGCGGCGCGCGGCCATGTCGCCCGCGAGTGCATGCACGAGAACACCGACGCGCGCTGCGGCCGCAGGCTCCGCCTTCTGCGCGAGGATTCCCGCGATGACTCCTGTCAGCACGTCACCCATCCCCGCTGAAGCCATGCCGGGATTGCCACGGTCGCAGATGGCAGGCAGGCCCTCGTCGCTGAGGACCAAGGTACCCGCCCCCTTCAGCACGACGATACCGCCGAAGCGCGCGGCGATTGCTCGCGCCGCGCCGAGACGATCGCGCTGCACTTCAGCAGCGGTCTTGCCGAGCAGGCGCGCGGCTTCGCCGGGATGCGGGGTGAGGATCCAGTGCGTGTGCGCGCGCGGTGATTGCGCCAGCAGATTCAAAGCATCAGCGTCGACGACGGTGCGCCGGTCGGTGCTGAGTGCCGCTTCGAACATCGTCCGCGCCCAGTCGTCCTGTCCGAGGCCGGGACCGAGCGCAATGACGTCGGCGTGCGCAATCAAAGCCGTCAGCTCCTCCGCCTGCAGCACGCCCCGGCACATGAGTTCTGGCCGCGCGCCGACGATCGCGGCCACGTTCTCACTGCGGGTCGCGACGGTCACGAGTCCAGCGCCCGCGCGCAGCGCAGCCTCGCCGGCCATGCGTGCGGCGCCCGCCATGCCGATGTTGCCGCCGATCACGAGCACGCTGCCTTGCTGACCCTTGTGAGCTGTGCGACGTCGCCGCGGTAACAGCTCCGCGATAGCGCTCTCGTCGATGAGCGCGGCCGTAGGTTGGACGTGGGCCAGTGCTTGCGGCGGCAATTCGAGCGCGTCGAACATGACGACGCCGACGCAGTTCGGTCCGTCGCCGACGTAAAACCCGAGCTTCAGCCCGAGGAACGTGACCGTCCGCTCGGCGCGCACCGCGACGCCGAGAATCTCGCCCGTGTCAGCGTGCAGACCGCTGGGAATGTCGAGTGCGAGCACGTGCGCGTCGCTATCGTTGATCCCTGCGATCGCTTCGGCAGCGACACCGGCAACGGGCCGCGACAGGCCGACGCCGAAGATTGCATCGACGACGACCTCCGTTTCGCGCAGACAGTCCGCGTGCCAGCTACTCGCTGTGCCACCGGCCGCGAGGAAATCGTCGTACGCGCGGCGCGCGTCACCTTGCAATCCTGCGGGCTCGTGCAAGCCGACCGCGACGACTTCCAGGCGCTGTTCGCGCGCCAGTCGTGCCAGCACGTAACCGTCGCCACCGTTGTTGCCCGGTCCGCAGACGACCGCGATGCGCTGGGCCGACGGCCAGCAGCTGCGCAGCACGCCGAGCGCGGTTTCGCCGGCGCGCGTCATCAGCGTGTAAGAAGGAATCCCCAGATCGTCGATTGCGTGCCGGTCCAGCGCGCGGACTTCGGCCGCGGTGTGAACGGCGACGGGCAAACTGCTCATGGCCGAAGCCTACCAAAACGTATACCGCGAGCGCATAAACGTATACTGCCAGCGCATGAATCAGCAGGCGCCCGATACGCCGCTCGCAGAGCTGGCGGGCTCGATTCGCGAGTGGGGCCACGAGCTGGGCTTCCAGCAAGTCGGCATCGCGGGCGTCGATATCGCGGCGGACGAAGAGCGATTGATGCGCTGGCTGGAGCAAGGCCGGCACGGCGCTATGGGGTACATGGAGCGTCATGGCCGCCGCCGCGCGCGGCCCCAGGAAGTGATTCCGGGAACCCTGCGCGTCATCGCAGCTCGCATGGATTACTTGCCGGCCCAGGCACGCGATGCCGACGAAGTGCTGAGCGATGCCGAGCGCGGCTATGTGTCGCGGTACGCGCTCGGCCGCGACTACCACAAAGTTCTGCGCAGCCGGCTGGCGCAACTCGCAGAGAAAATCCGCGAGCACAGTGCGTCGCGCTCGCACCGTGTATTCGTAGATAGCGGCCCGATCCTCGAGAAGGCTTTCGCGCGCGATGCGGGTCTCGGCTGGATCGGCAAGCACACCAACCTGCTGCACCGCCATGCCGGCTCGTGGTTCTTCCTCGGCGAGATCCTCACCGACTTGCCGCTACCGGTGGATCAGCCTGCGACCAATCACTGCGGCACGTGCCGTGCGTGCATCGATATCTGTCCAACCCGCGCGATCGTCGCGCCGTACGAGCTCGATGCCACGCGTTGCATTTCATATCTCACGATCGAGCTGCGCACTGCGATTCCGCTCGAATTCCGCAAGGCGCTGGGCAATCGCATCTACGGCTGCGACGACTGCCAGCTGGTGTGTCCGTGGAACAAGTTCGCGCGCTTTGCCGCCGAGCACGACTTCACGCCGCGCCACGGCTTGGACGAGGCGAAATTGGTGGAGCTGTTCGCGTGGAACGAAGAGGAGTTTCTGGCGCGCACCGAAGGAAGTGCCATTCGTCGCATCGGATATGAATGCTGGTCGAGGAATATTGCTGTGGCGCTCGGCAACGCGCCGACGACGGATGAGGTGGTGCGAGCGCTCGCGTCACGGAAGGATGACCCCTCTGCACTGGTGCGCGAACACGTGCAATGGGCGCTGGAACAGCATGGGAGCTTGTCGGGCTGAAACCTGCTGCGCAGGGGATGCGCGAATGCCGCGGGCGCAGGATGCGCTGGAGCGGCCGACCTACAGCGCCCTCACTGCCCTCACGTTGTCGATCAAGCGTGCGCGCCCGATCCGCGCCGCCGTGAGCACCACCAACTCTCTCGACTGCGTACTCGGCTCGTCCAGCGTCCTCGCATCCCGAATCTCGAAGTAGTCTGGACGAAATCCCGCTTTCTGCAGCGCCTCTGCGCCACGCCGCACGATCGCCGCGAAATCGTTCGAGCCCGACTCGATCGCCGCCCGCGCCCGCTCCAGCTCTGTATGGATCACAGGTGCCACGGCCCGCTCTTGCGCCGACAGATACCGATTGCGCGAGCTCATCGCGAGGCCGTCGGGCTCGCGGGTCGTCGGCACTCCGACAATCTCCACCGGCATGCACAGATCGAGCGTGGCGCGCCGGATGATCAACAGCTGCTGATAATCCTTCTCGCCGAACACTGCGACGTCCGGCTGCACGATGTTGAGCAGCTTCGTGACTACAGTCGCGACGCCCATGAAGTGACCGGGTCGGAACGCGCCGCAGAGGATGTCTTCGATCACCGGCACGTGCACGCGCGCCGTCGACTCCTGGCCGCGCGGATAGATGTCCGCGACCTCCGGCGCGAACAGCAGATCGACCTGCAGCGACTCCAGCACGCGGCGATCCTCGCCGGGCGTGCGCGGGTAAGCGGCGAAATCCTCGTTCGGACCGAACTGCAGCGGATTGACGAAGATGCTGACGATCACCCGATCTGCCAGCTCCGAGGCGCAACCGACGAGACTGCCGTGGCCTGCATGCAAGTTGCCCATCGTCGGCACGAACGCGATGCGCTCGCCGTTGCGCCGCCAAGCGGCCACGAGCGCGCGCAGTTCGCTCGGTCGGGCGACGGTCTGCATGTTCAGAAGCAGTGCTCGGGAGCCGGGTACTCCCGCGACTTCACGGCCTGCGCGTAGGCCTTCACGGCTTCGAGCGCGCTGTCGTGCCCCGCCATGAAGTTCTTCGAGAATTTCGGCTTGCGTCCGGCGGTGATGTCGAGCACGTCGTACAGCACCAGGATCTGCCCGTCGGTGTCCGGTCCCGCGCCGATGCCGATGACCGGCACGCGCAGCTGCTTGGTGATCGACGCACCGAGCGCTGCCGGGATGCACTCGAGCAGCACGATGTCCGCGCCTGCGTTCTCGAGCGCGAGCGCGTCGCGCGTCATCTGCTCGGCTGCCGCTTCCTCACGCCCCTGCACGCGAAAGCCGCCGACCTTGTGCACCGATTGCGGCTTCAGCCCGAGATGCGCACAGACTGCAATGTCTTTGCCCGCCAGGAACTCGACGATCTCGATCTGGCCCGCGCCGCCTTCGAGCTTGACCATCTTCGCGCCGCCTTCCTGCATCAAGCGCACGGCGTTGTCGAGCGCCTGCTCGCGCGAGTGATACGTCATGAACGGCATGTCGGCCATGAGGAACGGCCGGTACAGTCCCTTCGCCACTGCACGGCAGTGATAGATGATGTCTTGCAACGTCACCGGCACGGTCGTGTCGTGTCCCTGGATCACCATGCCGAGCGAATCGCCGACCAGCACCAGGTCGATGCCTGCGTCGTCGACCAGCGTCGCGAAGCTGGAGTCGTAGGCGGTGATGCAGGCGATCTTCTCGCCCTCCGCCTTCATCTTCATGAGGGTGGAGACATTGACCGGCGGCCGCGGCGCGTAGCGCTCTTGCAGATGCTTGTACATGACTCGGGCGATGAGCCAGCAGGGGCGGGAAAGAATATCAGACTGCGCTGTTGAGCGGGTTGTAGTACTGGCGGCCGCGGCGGATGCGCCGGATCTGCTCCAGCAGCTCGTTGTAGTCGCCCTCGTTGCTCACGAAGTCGGCCTGGGCCGCGTTCACGATCAACAGCGGCGCAGTGTGATAGTCGTGGAAGAATCGGGCGTACGCCTCCTGGAGTCTCTCCAGGTACTGACGCTCGATCTGTTGCTCGTAGCCAATGCCGCGACGCTCGATACGTTCCAGCAGCACGTCGACCGGCGCCTGCAGATAGATGACCAGGTCCGGAACGGGAGCATCGACTGCGAGCCGCGCATACACCTGTTCGTACAGCGCCAGCTCCTCCTCATCGAGCGTGAGCTGCGCGAACAGGCGATCCTTGTCGAGCAGGTAGTCGGCGACGCGCACGGTCTCGAACAGGTCGTGCTGGCGGATGTCCTCCAGCTGCCGCGTGCGCTGGAACAAGAAAAACAACTGCGTCTGCAGAGCTGCGGCACGCGGATTGCGATAGAAGCGCTCCAGGAATGGATTCTCGTCCGCCTGCTCCAGCACCAGCTCGCTGCCGAAGCTGCGCGCCAGACGCCGGGCAAGACTCGTCTTGCCGACGCCGATCGGCCCTTCGACGACGATGAAGCGATGCGGAGCAGTGGCGACTTTGTCTGTCACGTTGGATCGAGCGCCCACGACGAATCAATTTGACGACTTATTCAAGGAGTGCGAGGCCCGCGGACCCCGCGCGCGCCGCGAGCACTTCGACCCGTCCCTCTCCGGGGACCAGCAGCTCGGGCGCGATATCCCGCAAAGGATACAGGACGAAGTTGCGTCGAGTGAGGCCGGGATGCGGAATCGTCAGTTCGGGCTCCGCCATGCGGACGTCGTCGAGCAGCAGCAGGTCGAGATCGATCCTTCGCGGACCCCAGCGCACGACCGGCTGCGCGCGCCCGAGCTGCACCTCGATGTCCTGCAACGCTCGCAACAACTCGCGCGCCTCGAGCACAGTGAGCAAACCCGCCGCGGCATTGACGAACTCGGGCTGATCTTGCGGACCGAGCGGCGCGCTTCGGTACAACCGCGAGCGCGCGACGAGTCGACAGCCTTCGAGAGCCGCGAGCCGTTCGAAGGCGGCCGCGATTTGGCGCGGGGGATCGTCGATATTGCTGCCGACCGCGACGTACGCCGGCATCCACGCCGCTGCGCTCACGACGCGGTGGGCGGTCTGCGTCGGCGGCGCCGACGACGGCGACGCGGCCCGTCGGAGCCAGCGGCCGGAACCGGTCCCAGGCTTTCCACGCGTGCCACGCGCTCGTCGGCCGAGGCCGATTGAATGTCGGTCCACCATTGCGCGAGCTCCGCATCGGCTTCGCCGGCAGCAGCGCGCAGAAGCAGGAAATCGTAGGCGGCGCGGAAGCGCGGATGGTTCAGCAGGCGCAGCGCCCGGCGTCCTTCGCGCCGCTCGAATCGCGGTTGCAGACCAACGAGCTCGCGTAGCGGCAACGTGAAGCGCTTCGGAATCGCGACCCGAGCCTGTTGGCGCGCAGTCACCTGATCGCAGGCAGCGAGAAGTTGCTGCGGATCTCCGTCGTTACCGCGCGCGAGCTTGGCGTACGCACGCTGCACAGCCGGCCACAGCAAGATGGCAAACAGGAAAGTCGGCGTAACCGATTTCTCGGCGCGCACGCGTTCGTCGGTGCCTTGCAGCCCTAGTCGCACCAGCTCACGCGCACTGCTGTCAGGCGGCCCATCCTGCAACGCGCTCGCGAGATCGGGAAACAGGTGCTCCAGCAATTGCAAGCGTTCGAGCAACTCGAACGCCGCCTGCGCGCTGCCCGCCAGAAAGACCTTGTTGACTTCATCGAACAGACGCGCGGGCGGCACGCCGTCGAGCATCCACGCGAGCTTCGGAATCGGCCCGGCGGTGTCTGCGTGGATCGTGAAGTCGAGCTTCGCCGCGAAGCGCACCGCGCGCAGCATGCGCACCGGATCCTCGCGATAGCGCGTCTCCGGATCGCCGATCATGCGCAGGATCCGCTGGCGCGCATCCTCGACGCCGCCGACGTAATCCCACACCGAGAAGTCTTCGATGTTGTAGTACAACGCGTTCGCGGTGAAGTCGCGGCGCCAGACGTCTTCGTCGATCGTGCCGTAAAGGTTGTCGCGCAGGATCCGGCCGCGCTCGTCGAGCACACGGTGGCCGCCTTCGTCGACACTGTTGTCCTCGTCGATCGACGTGTGCGCGGCGCGGAACGTCGCGACCTCGATGATCTCGTAGCCGAAGCGCACGTGCGCGAGATGGAAGCGGCGTCCGATCAGCCGGCAATTGCGGAACAGCTGCTTGACCTCGTCCGGATGCGCGTTGGTCGCGATGTCGAAGTCCTTCGGATGCAGGCCGAGCAGCAGATCGCGCACCGCGCCGCCGACGAGAAAGGCCTGGAAGCCAGCATCGCGCAGCCGGTACAGCACTTTCAGCGCATTGGAAGAGACGTTCGCGCGCGAGATCGGATGCTCGTTGCGCGCCACCACGCGCGGCGCGCCAGCCGCCGGAAAGGCAGGCGCGGAGGATGCCTGATTAGTATCGTTCAATAGCAGTTGCCGCTTGAGCCAGAAGGGGCGGTCCGTATAATACCGCGTCCCTCAACCGGCGCCCGCCGGTCCGTGCGCTCCCATCGTCTAGAGGCCTAGGACGGAGCCCTCTCAAGGCTTAAACCGGGGTTCGAATCCCCGTGGGAGCGCCATCTCTTTTTCGTCGAAGCTCTGCCTGCGAGCGCCGGCGCGTCCGCAGTTACAAGCCGCCCTTGTTCTTTTTCTCCGGAATCGGCGTACCGAAGATGCCAGGGCCCTGCGAGGGCTTGATGCCCGCCGCTTCCTGGTTGCGCGCGCCGCGGAGAATGCCTTCCATCGCGTAGTTGCCCTCGTGGCAGGCGTACTCGTACATGTTTTCCTTGCGCACGTTGAAGCTCATCTCCGCGCGCCACGGCTGCGTGTAGTAAGCCGGATCCTCGACCGTGAACTCGTAGTTGAGCTGCTCGGGCGACGCGCGCGTGAAGCGCTCGGTCACCTTGCCCTGCTCGGTCAGGTAGATCGGACCCTGGGCCGCCTGCTGCCGATTCACGTGCGTCGTCTCGACCACCAACGTGTCGCCTTCCCACCAGCCGACCGGATCGCCGAACCACTTGTTGAGCGCTGCCGTCCGGTGCGACGCCTGCGCAGTAGCCTTGTCCTTCGAGATCGGAATGATGCGCGCGTCGTGCACCATCTCTACGACGATCAGCACCGCGTCCGGGGTCTGCACGATCTGGTAGTTGTTGTTGTACATCGGGTTCAGCATGCCGGGGCCGCTGGCGCCGCTGAATGCGATGAGGCAGCGCTCGGGGAGCGGCAGTGCCTCGGGACCCTGATACAAAATTGCCTCGCGCTTCTCGCGCGCCGCTTTCAGAAGCGCGCGGCCGGCATCTGACAGCGGCATCTGGCCATTGGCGGGCTCGACGATCCAGGACGTGCGGTACTCGCCGTTGATGCTCGCAAGAAAGTTACCCGGGTCGACCCAGAACGCGTTGTAGCCACGGTCGGCGTTCTTGTCCTCGAGCAGGTTGTCGTTCAGATCGGAAGGACCGCTGTCCGCTTCGATCAGGCGCTGGAACGGATTGGCCTTCACGAGCGCCTCGGCCTCTTCGCGGCTCACGACGAGCTTGGTCACGCCAGTCGGCCGGGTGAGATTCGTCACCGACGCGTTCGACCAGACGCCGCCGATCACCGGCTTGCCGTCGGCAGTCCGCGGTGGCGACCAATTACCCGGTGCGGCATGCAAAGCCGAGCACACGAGCAGCGCGCCACTTGCCATCGTCGCCTGGATGATTGCGCTGGAGATCTTCGCGTTCATGTCCGCTCCCCCACTACGGCGCTTGTGCACGGCGCCACCTGGCGCAAGAGCGTAGCACCATCGCTGCCCGCAGGCGCCAGCATGTGCATAATGCGCGCACCGCACCGGGAGCCCGCATGGCATGACACCTGCCGATCGACGCATCACCGAGCTGATCGACAAATGGCTCTCGAGCATCGACCTGCACCTCAAGTACGTCGAGCTGAGCGATGCTGCCTACGCGCGCGTGCAGGCCTGGCCGAAGCATGACCGGCCGACGCGCTGGGTGCTGGAAGTCGCGCGCCAGAAGATCCTCGAGCTCAAGGCGCACTGCGAGACGCGCCAGGCGATGGGCGACGGCAAGTTTTCGGAGTCGCTGGAGCTGATGGCGTTCCTGGCGAACCTCGTTGGCATCCAGCACATTCAGCGCTTCGTCCCGCTTGCCGATCCGTCGCGCACTGAGCCGGTCTCTTCCACGACGTCGACCGTCGAGATGGTGCAGCCGCCGCGCGCCGCACCCGCAGCCAAGCCGAAACCGTCGGGCGACGATACGACGCGCGAGATGCCGCGAATCAAGGCGGTCACGCCTCCTCCGGTCCGTACGGCCCCGGCCCCAGTGGCGGCTCGCGCAGCTCCGCCGCCAGCTCCGACACCGAGTCCCGTGCCCAAGCGCACCGACGGTGCGAAAGCTCCCGCGCGAGCACCTGTCCCAGCACGAGCTGCACCTCCCGCGCAGAGTCGCCCCGCTGCAGCCGCCTCCAAGAACGCTGCGCCGACGGTGTCCGCGGACGTGCGCGGCAAGATCGTCGCCGACGCGATTCGTCTCCTGAAATGGGGCAAGTCGTGGCACGAGCTCGCGGAGCTGATCGAGCGCATTGCGGAGCGCCCACCCGCAGCGGAGATACGCAAGGTGCTGCGCGCGAGTCGCGGCGAGATCGAGGCAAAGGCCGGCGGCGAAGGGTGAGGAAAAAAAAGGCCGGGGACTTGCAGTCGCCCGGCCAGTCAGGGGGATTCGAGGCTCACCTCGCTAAGAGCGCGGCGAGCAACGTTCGGTTCAAAGTCGGCGCCACGGATTCGGATCAGCGAATTCGCACACCGATTTTGCGTTGCCAAATATACCTGATGCTGCCCTGCAACACTATTAGACGAAGGTTGCAATTTGCGGATTTTTGCGAAGAAATTGTCATGAGCCTATCGCCGCTGGCGATGTCCTACCCATTAAGTCTTGTTCACTTTGCCGCTGCGATTGGCGCACCGGCTTGAAAAGGAAAACTTCGCTGAACGAGAATCGCCGCCCTCTCGCACGCCGGTCGCGAACCGGCGCCGCTCTGCCGCTCATGCGGCGATAAAACCAAGAGCCGCGAGAGTCGCCTGGATCAACCTGCTGGGAACACCATGATCGAGATCAGTCATTTGTCGAAACGCTACGGCGCACTCACTGCCGTCGACGATGTTTCCTTCGACGTGCGGGCCGGTGAGGTGCTCGGCTTCCTCGGCCCGAATGGCGCCGGCAAGTCGACCACCATGAAGATGATCACCGGCTTCCTCGCGCCCACCTCCGGCACGGTGCGCGTCTGCGGCCACGACGTGCAGTCCGCGCCGCTCGCGGCCAAGTCCTGCATGGGCTACCTGCCCGAAGGCGCGCCCAGCTACGGCGAAATGTCGGTACGCGCATTCCTCGAATTCATCGCCGACGTGCGCGGCCTGACCGGCGACCGGCGTCGCTCGCGGCTCGACGACGTCATCGCGCGGCTCGGCCTCGCGAGCGTGCTGGAGCAGGTGATCGAGACGCTCTCGAAGGGCTACCGCCGGCGCGTCGGCCTCGCGCAGGCACTCGTGCACGACCCGCTGGTGCTGATCCTCGACGAGCCGACCGACGGCCTGGACCCGAACCAGAAGCACGAAGTGCGCCAGCTGATCAGCGGGATGAGCAAGGACAAGATCATCGTGATCTCGACGCACATCCTCGAAGAAGTCGATGCAGTGTGTAACCGCGCGATCATCATCTCGGAGGGACGCATCCTCGCCGACGACACGCCGAAGGCGCTCGCGCGGCGCGCGCCGAGCGGCAAGCTCGAAGACGTGTTCCGGCAGATCACGCTGCCCGGCCGCCCGGCGCTGAAGGAGGCGGTCAATGCGTAACACTCTGATCCTCTTCCGGCGCGAGTTCGCGAGCTATTTCGCCACGCCGCTTGCGCTGGTGTTCATCGTGATCTTCCTGGCGCTCACTGGGTTGTTCACGTTCTTCCTCGGCGGTTTCTACGAGCGTGGCCAGGCGGACCTGGCGCCGTTCTTCAACTATCACCCGTGGCTGTACCTGTTCCTGATGCCGGCGCTGTCGATGCGGCTGTGGGCCGAAGAGCGCAAGTCCGGAACGATCGAGCTGCTGATGACGCTGCCGATCACTCCGTGGCAGGCGGTCATCGGCAAGTACCTCGCCGCGTGGGCGGTCGCGGGCCTCGCGCTCGTGCTGACGTTCCCGATCTGGATCACCGTGAACTATCTCGGCAATCCGGATAACGGCGCGATCTTCGCCGCCTACATCGGCAGCTTCCTCGTCGCCGGCGGACTGCTGGCGATCGGTGCGTGCTTCTCGGCGGCGACGCGCAATCAGGTGATCGCGTTCATCGTCACGGTGGTCGCGTGCTTCGCGTTCCTGCTGTCGGGTTTCTCGCTGGTGCTGAATGCGTTCCAGGGTTGGGCGCCGCAGCCGGTGATCGACGCGGTCGCTTCATTGTCGTTCCTCACGCACTTCGGCTCGATCGCCAAGGGCGTGCTCGACATTCGCGACTTGCTGTACTTCGCCACCGTGATCGCCGTGTGGCTGATCGCCACCGCGATCGTGCTCGACTTGAAGAAGGCCGACTGAGATGACCACCAACCTGACCACAGCCCGCAAGACCTACGGAGCCGGCGCACTCGTGGCGCTCGCCGTGTTGTTCATCGGCGTGACGATTCTCATCACGTTCGTGCTGCGCGGCGCGCGTCTCGACCTGACCGAGAGCAATCTCTATTCGATCGCGCCCGGCACGCAGCGCATCGTCAGCTCGCTCAAGGAGCCGATCAATCTCTACTTCTTCTTCTCGCAGGAAGCGAGCGCGGAGTCGCCGCAGCTGCGCGCGTACGCGCAGCGCGTGCGCGAGTTGCTCGAAGAGATGGCGCAGCGCTCGAAGGGCAACCTCAAGCTCACCGTGATCGATCCGAAGCCGTTCTCCGAGGACGAGGACCGCGCGGGCGAGTTCGGCTTGCAGGCGGTGCCGATGGGCGCTCGCAACGACAATCTGTACTTCGGCCTCGCCGGCACGAACTCGACCGACGGCCGCGAGATCATTCCGTTCTTCCAGCCGGACAAGGAAGAGTTCCTCGAATACGACGTGGCGAGCCTGATTCATCGACTCGGTACCACGAAGAAGCCGACGGTCGGCCTGATCTCGGCGCTGCCCGTCGATGCGCAGTTCGACCAGAACACCGGCCGCATGATGCAGGGCTGGACAAGCATCGCGCAGCTGCGCGAGCAGATGGATGTGCGCACGCTTGCAACGGATATCGCCGCGATCGACCAGGACGTGGACACCCTGATGCTGGTCCACCCGAAGGATCTGCCGCCCAAGACGCTGTACGCCATCGACCAGTTCGTCATGCGTGGTGGCAAGCTGATCGCGTTCGTCGATCCGCAATCGGAGAACGATCCGGCCGGCCAGCAGGGCGGGCCGATGTCGATGATGCCGCGCTCGTCCTCGCTCGGCCCGCTGCTCGATGCGTGGGGCGTCGCATTCGATCCGGGCAAGGTGCTCGGCGATCGCAACCTCGGTCTCACTGTCTCCCTGCGCCAGGGCGAGCCGCCGGCGCAGCACGTTGCGATCATCGGCCTGAATCGCGACAGCATGAACAGCAAGGACGTCGTGACCTCGACGCTCGACTCGATCAACGTCATGACCGCGGGCGCGCTCAAGAAGAAGGACGGCGCCACGATCCAGTTCGAGCCGCTGCTGCAATCGAGCGCCGACTCCGAGCTGCTGCCGGTCATGCGCGTCGCGTTCCTGCCGGACAGCCAGTCGCTGCTCGAAGACTTCAAGCCGACCGGCGAGCGCTATGTCGTCGCCGCGCGCATCCACGGCAAGCTGAAGTCGGCCTATCCGAACGGTGCGCCCGCCGCGGAAGGTGCCGACGGCGCGAAACCTGCCGGCGAGCACAAGACCGAATCCGTCGGCGATGCGAATCTGATCGTGGTCGCAGATACCGATCTCCTCGCCGACCCGCTGTGGGTGCGGACGCAGAACGTGTTCGGGCAGCACTTCGCGATGGCGTGGGCCAACAACGGCGACTTCGTCGCCAATGCGGTGGACAACCTCGCGGGCAGCGGCGACCTGATCAGCATCCGCGGCCGGCAGAGCTTCTTCAGGCCGTTCACGAAAGTCGACGAGCTGCGCCGTCACGCGAACGAGCAGCTGCTCGCCAAGGAGAAGGAGCTCGACACCGAGCTGAAGGACACCGAGAAGAAACTGTCGGAGCTCGAAGCCGGTCGTACCAACACGAGCTCGCTCGTGCTCTCGCCGGAGCAGGAAGCGGAACTCACCCGCTTCCAGCAGGAGCGCGTACGCATCCGCAAAGAGCTGCGCGACGTGCGCCGCAGCCTCGACATCGAGATCGAGCGCCTCGGCACGAGCCTCAAGATTCTGAACATCGCGCTGGTGCCGGCCCTGCTGGCGATCGGCGCGATCTTGCTCGCGTTCGCACGCCGCGCCAGGTTGCGCGCCGGGCGTGCCGCCGCTCACACAGGTTGAAGTCATGACATCGCGAAGACTGCTGATTCTGGTCATTGCTGCCATCCTGGCGATCGGCGCGGGCGTATGGCTCGCCGGCCGCCAGAGCTCGACGGGTTCGACCGCCGGAACCGACGCGCTCTATCCCGGCCTGAAGGAGCAACTGAACTCCGTCAGCGCCGTCAATATCTACAAGTCCGGCGATACGCGCGTCGTCGAGCTGAAAAAGCAGGGTGACGACTGGACGGTGAGCGAGCGCGACAACTACCTCGCCGACGATGCCAAGGTGCGCAAGCTCCTCGTCGCAATCGCCGACGCCAAGTTGTACGAACAGAAGACGGCAAACCCTGAGGCGTACGCGATGCTCGGCGTCGAGGACACCAAAGGCAAAGCAGCCACGAGCCTGCGCATCGAACTGGTCGGCGCGCCGAAGCCCGTGAATCTCATCGTCGGCAAGCAAGGGGTCGGCGCGCGCTCGAGCTACGTGCGCCGCGCGGGCGAGCCGCAGAGCTGGCTGATCAACACATCGATCGACACGTCATCGACGCCGGATTCCTGGCTGCGCAAGGACATCATCGACGTCAGTGCAGACCGCATGCAGTCCGCGACCGTCGAGACGAAAGGTGCGAAACCCTACACGGCCGCCAAGGCGACGCGCGCCGACAGCAATTTCGCCGTCGAGGGCTTGCCGAAGGGCAAGTCGTTGAGCGTGCCCACTGCGGCGAACAGCGTCGCGATGGCGCTGACCAGCCTGAGCCTTTCGGACGTGCGCGCCGCGAGCGGATTCCAGTCGACGCCACCCGCCGCACACGCAACGTTCAAAACGTTCGACGGCTTGATCGTCGACGTGGACGGCTGGACGCAGGACAACAAGCACTACGTAGCGCTGCGCCCGTCCTTCGACGCCGCACAAGCGGAGCGCTTCAAGGTTGCGACTGCGCCTGCGGAAGAGAAGAAGCCGGACGAAAAGAAGGGCGAGTCAGCCACTGCCGAGCCGCCGAAGCCGGCCGCGCCGAACGTCGCCGAGGATGCGAAAAAGGCCGCGGGCAAAGTCAGCGGCTGGGTCTACGAGATCCCCGACTACAAGTACGAGGCCCTCTTCAAACCCGCCGACCAACTCGTCGCCAAATAACTCAGGCTGACTTCTTCTTCGGCACGACCACCACCCGCGTCCCGCTCCACCGGTCGTGCCACGCCCTGCGCTCGCTATCGATCCAGATCCAGAAATATCCCAGCCCGAGCGCCGCGAGTGACACACACGCGCCGCCCAACCGAATCAGCGCATCGCGCCACGTTAGAGACGACCCATCGTTGCGCTCGACGCGCAGGCGCCACGCAAGCATCCCGATCGTCTGCCCACGCCAAGTCCAGAAGACACCGAAAAACAGCACGACGACGAGCAGCAACGCGGACTGATAGATGCGCTCGAGCACGCCCGCATCACCCGGCGTGATCGCCTCGCCGCCCGTGAACGGCAGGAACAGCGCAGTCACGATGAACATCAGCGCGCCGACGATCAGCAGGTCGTAAAGCATCGCGCCGAAACGCCGCAACACTCCTGCGGTCATCGAACGCGACTGACTGCGATGCCTGTGATGAGCGCCAACAGCGCCGTCGGGGTCCAGGCGATCACGGCCGGCGGCAGGTCGAACACCGCGCCGCCGCTCTCCAGCATTTTCGCGAGCAGGAAGAACACCACACCGATCATGATGCCGACGACGGTGCGCGAGCCGGTGCCGGTCGAGCGCATCGGCCCGAACGCGAACGGCACTGCGAGGACGACGATGATCGCGACGGCCACCGTGCGTGCGATGCGCGCCCAGAATGCCGTCTCGTACGCTCGCGAATCGAGGCCGTTCTCTTTCAGGTGACGAATGTAGCTGAGCAGGCCGCGCCCCGGCAGCGAATCCGGATCGAGCACGGCAAGGCCGAGGAATTCCGCCGACAAGCGCGTGCGCACCTGCGCCGCGGACGGGCCGCGCGCCACGACTTTCTCTTCCTCGAAGCGCGACTCGCGGTAATTCTCCAGACGCCAGACGTTGTTCAGGTCGATGCTCGCGCTGCTCGCGCGGCCGATGCTTTGCAGGCGATGCTGCGGGTCGAAGTTGAAGACGTACACGCCGCCGTAACGATTGTCACCCGACTGCTGGCCGACCGAGACGATGGTGTCGCCGTCCTTCGCCCACGCGCTGCGGTTACCGGCGAGGCTGTAGTCGTGGTACTTCTCGAACGTCTTCATGCGGCGGCCGTACTGCTCCATCTGCGGCGCGACCAGCTCGCCGAGAACGCCAGTCAGCAGCATCAGGATGACGCCGGCGCCGGCAACCCACATCGAGATGCGCACCACCGACACGCCCGCGGCACGCACGACGATCAGCTCCATCGAGCGCGCCATGTTGCCGAGGGCGAGCAATGCGCCGATCAGCGCGGCGATCGGCAGCATGTCGAAGGCATATTTCGGCAGATTCAAGCCGACGTACAGGAACGCGTCCTCGAGCGTGTACGTGCCGATGCCGATCTCATCCTGCTGCGTGATGAAGAGGTACAGGCCACTCAGCGCCAGCAGCACGAGCATCACGAGCAGCGTCGTGCCGAGCACCGCGCGGATCACATAGCGGTTGAGAATCGAGCTCATGCCGGCACCGCCGCGGGACGCGGCTTGCCCGGCGGATTGTCGCGCACCAGCAGCCACAGCCCCACGCACAACGCGATCGCGTGAACCCACCAGATGCCGACGAACTCGGGCACGACGCTGCTTTCGACCCAGGTCCGCGCGGCGGCCATCAGCTGCGAATAGAGGAAATACACCAGGATCGCGATGCCTATGCGGCCAAAGCGGCCCTGCCGCGGCTTGAGCTTGGCGAGCGGCACTGCGAGCACCATCAGCACCAGCGCGAGCAGCGGCGTCGACGAGCGCCATTGCAGCTCCGCCGCATCCGCTGGATTCGAGGATTGCAGCAGCTCGCGAGTCGACTTGAGCTCCGCCTTGCTGGACGGGCCGCCCAACTCGCCCAGGCGGATCGGGATGCCGCCCTCGGCAAACTGGATGACGCGGAACTCGCCGCTGCCGGGCACGCCCTCGTAACGGCGGCCGTCATAGAGGATGAACATCTGCTCGGCCTGCCCCGCGCCGCGCTGCTCGGCGCGCGTCGCGACCCAGACTTCCATCTTGCCCTCGCTGCCCGGCTCCTCGGTGCGGTCGACGAAGACATTGACGTTATGGAGGATGTGGTTGTCGTCGACACGCTCGGCGTAGAACACGATCTTGCCGCCGCCAAAGGTGCGGAACCGGCCCGGCTCGAGCGCACCGAACTGCGCATCGCGCAGCGCTTCGACGCGGATCTGCTGCGCCCGCGCGGTCGCGTCCGGGATTGCCCAGAACGACAGCCACACGAGCAGCGCCGCGATTGCGACACCGAGCAGGCCAATCGGCCGGAACAGACCCGCGGGACCGACGCCGCATGACTGGATGGCCGCCATCTCGCTCTCGTGGTACAGGCGGCCGAGCGCCAGCATGATCGACAGGTAGAAGCCGATGGGCACGATGACCGTGAGATAGCCGGCCGAAGTCAGGGCGATCAGCGCGAACACGACCTCGCGCGGGAAGTCGTTGGCCGCCGCCTGCGACAGCACGCGCGCCAGCTGATTGGACAGCAGGATCACCAGCAGCACGACCGTCACCGCGATGCATGTCACGGCAACTTCGCGAAAGATGTACCGGTCCAGCGTGCGCATCGCGATAGACTACGGCAGTTTCACGAGGATTGGCACGAGGAAGGTTCATGGAATTTTTCGCGACTCTCGCGGGGCCGGCGAAACAGCGCACCGATTGCGCGATCGTCGGCGTCTACGACAAGGGCGCTTTGTCCGCAGCTGCCGAGGAGCTCGACAAGCGGATCGGTGGGCGCATCGCTCGCATGGTCAAGCGCGGCGATCTGCGCGGCAAAGCAGGCGAAGTCGCGCTGCTCGCCGACCTGTCGGGCGCGCCGGTCGAACGCGTCGTCGTCGTCGGACTCGGCGGACGCAATTCTTTCAAGCGCAAGCAGTACCGCAAGGCGCTCGCCGGCGCCCTGGCCGTCGTGGCCCGCACTGGTGCGAAGGACGCAGTCAGTTACCTTGGGCTCGACGGTGTCGGCGATGCCGATACGTATGCGCGCGCACGTATCGCCGTGGAAGTTGCGTCGAGCTCGCAGTACCGCATTCCCGACCACAAGACCGCCAACAAGCGGCAGAAGCCGTCGCTGACCAAGCTCGGCATCGCGGTGAGCGAACGCGGCGAGCGCGGCAATGCCGAACGCGCTATCGCCCACGGCGAGGGCATCGGCGCCGGCATGAGCTTCATGCGCGACTTGGCCAATCAACCGGCCAACGTCTGCACGCCCGGCTACCTCGCGAAGGCCGCGCGCAACCTGTCGCGCGAGCATCGCAAGATCAACGTGCGGGTATTGAACGAGGCCGAATGCCGGCGGCTGCAGATGGGCTCGTTCCTGTCCGTCACTCGCGGCACGCAAGAGCCTGCGTACCTGATCGTCCTCGAGTACAAGAATGGCACGCGCGGCGAAGCGCCGACCGCGCTGGTCGGCAAGGGCGTCACGTTCGACACCGGCGGCATTTCGCTGAAGCCGCCGCCGGCCATGGACGAGATGAAGTTCGACATGAGCGGCGCTGCGAGCGTGCTCGGCACGTTCAAAGCCGTCGCGACGATGGATCTGCCGATCAATCTGGTCGGCGTGGTACCGTCATGCGAGAACATGCCGAGCGGTCTGGCGACCAAGCCCGGCGACATCGTCAAGAGCATGTCGGGCCAGACGATCGAAATCCTGAACACCGACGCCGAGGGCCGGCTGATCCTTTGCGACGCGATCACCTATGCGCGGCGCTTCAAACCCGACGTCGTGATCGATATCGCGACACTGACGGGCGCCTGCGTCGTCGCACTCGGCAATCATCTGTCGGGCCTGTTCGGCAACGACGACGATCTGGTCACCGCGCTCGAAGAAGCCGGCCGCCGTGCCGACGACCGCGCCTGGCGCATGCCGATCGGCGAGGAATACGCGGATCAGCTCAAGAGCAACTTCGCCGACTTCGCCAACGTCGCCGGCCGCGAAGGCGGCGCGATCACAGCAGCCTGCTTCCTGGCGAAATTCACCGATGGGCTGAAGTGGGCGCACCTCGACATCGCCGGCACGGCGTACCTGGGCGGCGCGCAGAAAGGCAGCACGGGACGCCCTGTGCCCTTGCTCGTCGATTACCTGCTGAACAAGTAGTGCGCGTCGAGTTCTACGTCCTCTCGGAAGACGCGCCCGATGCGCGTCTGCGTTGGGCGTGCCGGCTCGCCGAACAGGCGGCCGAAGAAGGCTCGCACGTGTACCTGCAGACCGCGGGTCACGCGGAAGCACAGCGGCTCGACGATCTGTTGTGGACCTACAAAGATGGCAGCTTCCTGCCGCACGAGATTTTCGCCGGCGGTCCGGCCTCGCACCCGCGAGTCATGGTGCTGCTCGGCGACGCGGCGCCGCCGCCCTCGCATCGGCAGCTCGTGGTGAATCTCACGGACGCGATTCCAGCGGAGCTGGAGCAGTACGAGCGCGTGGCGGAGATCGTGGACGTGGACCCGGAACGGAAACGCATCGCGCGCGAGCGGTACAAGCAATATCGCGAGCGCGGCTGCACGCTCGAATCACACAACGTGTGAGGGCTACCGATACCCGGCGTGATCCACGCTTTTGCCCGCAGCGCCCCGCTCCAACGCCTCGCGCAGCCGCCCCGGTATCGGCGCCTTCTTCAACGTGTGCGTATCCACGTGCACGTACACCGTCTCGCTCGTCGCGATCAGCGCTTCCACGCCAGCAATCCGGAACTCGGTCGCGAGCGTGAACGACGTCGTGCCGAGGTGCTTCGTGCTCACCGAGATCTCGAGCACCTGGTCATAGCGCGCCGGCCCCCGCCACTCGGTCGTCTGCTTCACCAGCTGATAGTCGAGCTCGGCGGTCTGGATCTCCTGCTCGAAGCCGAGCACGCGCAGGAACTCGGCCGCAGCCAGATCGACGTAGTCGCCGTAGCGCGAGTTGAACACCACCTTCTGTGCGTCGCACTCGCCGTAGCGAACGCGCAGGAAATAGCTGAAACGACCCTGCTTATCGACTTGGCTCATGGACTTAGCGTTGCTTACTACGGTTAAATGCACGTGAGTGCCGAGCATACCTTGAGACCATGGAAAAGACTTACGACCCGCGGGAAATCGAGCAACGTCTGTACCAACGCTGGGAGGCGAACGGCTGGTTCGCGCCGTCCGGCCGCGGCCAACCCTATTCGATCGTGATCCCGCCGCCGAACGTCACCGGCACACTGCACATGGGGCACGCCTTTCAGCACACGCTGATGGACACGCTCACGCGTCAGCACCGCATGGACGGCTTCAACACCTTGTGGCAGCCAGGCACCGACCACGCGGGCATCGCGACGCAGATGGTGGTCGAGCGGCAATTGAACGCCGAGGGCAAGCACCGGCGCGACCTCGGGCGCGACGCGTTCGTCGAGCGCGTGTGGCAGTGGAAGGCGCAATCCGGCGACACGATCCTCCGGCAGGAACGCCGCCTCGGCAATTCCGTCGACTGGTCGCGCGACCGCTTCACGATGGACGAAGGGCTCTCCGCCGTCGTCACCGAAGTGTTCGTGCGGTTGTACGAAGACGGCTTGATCTATCGCGGCAAGCGTCTGGTCAACTGGGACCCGGTGCTGCACACGGCGTTGTCGGATCTCGAAGTGTTGCCCTCGGAGGAGCAAGGCAGCCTGTGGCATCTACGCTATCCACTCGCCGATGGCAGCGGTCATCTCGTCGTCGCGACGACGCGTCCGGAGACCATGCTCGGCGACACTGCGGTGGCCGTACATCCCGAGGACGAACGCTATCGTCATCTCATCGGCAAGCAGATCCGCCTGCCGCTCGCCGACCGCCTGATCCCGATCATCGGCGACGAGTTCGCCGACCCGGCGTTCGGCTCCGGGTCCGTGAAGATCACGCCGGGGCACGACTTCAACGACTACGAAGTCGGCAAGCGCCACAACCTGCCGCTCATCAACATCTTCGACGAGAACGCGGCGCTCAACGATGAAGTGCCGCCGAAGTATCGCGGCCTGGACCGCAAGCAGGCGCGCAAGCTCGTGGTTGCCGACATCGAGGCGCTCGGCCTGCTGGACAAGGTCGAGCCGCACAAGCTGCAAGTGCCGCGCGGCGATCGCAGCGGCGAAATCCTCGAGCCGTGGCTGACCGACCAGTGGTACGTGCGCATCGCGCCGCTCGCCGAGCCCGCGATCAAAGCGGTCGAGGACGGCCGCACGCGTTTCGTGCCGGAGAGCTGGTCGAAGGAATACTTCCAGTGGATGCGCAAGATCCAGGATTGGTGCGTCAGCCGACAACTGTGGTGGGGCCACCAGATCCCGGCGTGGTACGACGAGCGCGGCAACATCTATGTCGCGCGCTCGGAGACTGAGGCTAGAGCGCAGGCGCGCAGCAAGCTCGGTCGCGACACGCAGCTGACCCGTGACGAGGACGTGCTCGACACGTGGTTCTCGTCCGCGCTGTGGCCGTTCTCCACGCTCGGCTGGCCCGCAGCGACGCCGCAGATGCAGACGTTCTATCCGACGAGCGTGCTCGTGACCGGCTTCGACATCATCTTCTTCTGGGTCGCGCGCATGATGATGATGGGCATGAAGTTCGCCGGCGACGTGCCGTTCCGCGACGTCTACATCACCGGCCTGATCCGCGACGAGCACGGCGACAAGATGTCGAAGTCGAAGGGCAACATCATCGACCCGATCGACCTGATCGACGGCATCGACCTGGAGTCGCTGGTCGCCAAGCGCACCAGCGGCTTGATGCAAACGCACCTGCGCGAGCGCATCGAGAAGAACACTCGCAAGCAATTTCCGAACGGCATTCCCGCGCACGGTTCGGACGCGCTGCGCTTCACGCTCTGCGCGCTCGCGACGATGGGGCGCGACATCCGCTTCGATCTCGGCCGCATCGACGGGTACAAGAACTTCTGCAACAAGTTGTGGAATGCCGCCCGCTACGTATTGATGAACACTGAGGGTCAGGACTGCGGGCAGCAGGGCGGCGAAGTCGCGTACTCGGCCGCCGATCGCTGGATCCGCTCGCGTCTGGGCGCGACGATCGCGCAAGTGCGCGAGCAGCTCGCAGAGTATCGCTTCGACCTCGCCGCGCAGGCGCTGTACGAATTCGCCTGGTACGAGTACTGCGATTGGTATCTGGAGCTGTCGAAGCCGGCACTGCAATCTGCCGACGCGAGTGCAGCGCAGAAGCGCGGCACGCGCCAGACGCTGGTGCAGGTGCTCGAAGCGTACTTGCGGCTGCTGCACCCGATGATGCCGTTCGTCACCGAAGAGATCTGGCAATCGGTCGCGCCGCTCGCAGCGCGTTCAGGGCCCACGATCATGCTGCAGCCCTACCCTGCCGCGGCTGAGTTTCCGCAGGACGCCGCCGCCGAGCGCAACATCGCCTCCATCAAGGCGGCGATCCTCGGGGCGCGGCAGATTCGCGGGCAGCTCGATATCCCGCAAAGTCGCGAAATTGTGATCCACTACCAGTCGCCCCACGAGGACGACCAGCACTCTCTCGCCGCCAGCCTCGGCGTGATCAAGTCTGTGGGCAGAATCAGCGAGCTGCGCATCGTCGCGGCGGGCGAGCAATTGCCGCCATCAGCGACCGCCAGCATCGAGCAGCGTACGATCTCCTCGCCGCTCGCGGGGCTGATCGATGACCCGGCGGCGGAGCTGACACGTTTGCAGAAGCGCAAGTCGAAGGTCTTCCAGGATCTCGACCGGGAGCGGAAGAAGTTGAGCAACACGAAGTTCGTGGAAAGCGCGCCGGCGGAAATCGTCGCCGAAGTGCGCACGCGAATCGCCAACTCCGAACGAGAGGTTGCCGAGGTCGAGCAGCAGGAACAGGCCGTCAGCGCGCTGGTCGCGCAACGTCGAGCCTAAGACGATGGACTCCGCTATTCCCACATTGATCACGCAGGCGGACCCGATCGAGCTGGTCGGCGCGACGATCGCGCAGCTCAACCGCATCATCCTCGGCAAGGAGCAGCAGCTGCGGCTGTCGATCGCCTGCATGCTGGCGCGCGGCCACTTGCTGATCGAAGACATTCCCGGCGTCGGCAAGACGACGCTCGCGCACGCACTCGCCGAATCCCTCGGTCTGTCCTATCAGCGCATCCAGTTCACCAGCGACCTGCTACCGGCGGACATCATCGGCGTGTCGGTGTTCGAGCGCGAGACCAGCACGTTCCAGTTTCACAAGGGTCCGGTGTTCGCGCAGCTAGTGCTCGCCGACGAGATCAATCGCGCCACGCCGAAGGCCCAGAGCGCGTTGCTGGAGGCGATGGAAGAGCACCAGGTCACAGCAGACGGCCAGACCTATCCGCTCACGAATCCGTTTTTCGTGATCGGCACGCAGAATCCGGTGTATCAGATCGGCACGTATCCGCTGCCGGAATCGCAGCTCGACCGTTTCCTCATGCGCATCCAGCTCGGCTATCCCGAAGCCTCGCTGGAGCGTCAGCTGCTGCTCGGCCAGGACCGACGCGACCTGCTCGCGACGCTCAGCCCGACCTTGTCGCCGCAACAACTGCTGCTCATGCAGATGATGGTGCCGCGAGTCCACGCTTCCGACGCGCTGCTCGACTACGTCCAGGCGATCGTGCGCTACACGCGCGAGTCGCCGCAGTTCGAGTCGGGACTTTCCCCGCGTGCGTCGATCGCACTGCTGCGCGCGGCGCAGGCGTGGGCATTGGTCCATTCGCATCCTGGCGTGACGCCGGAAGACGTGCAGGCCGTGCTCGGCGCCGTCGTCGGCCATCGCCTCAAGCCGCGCAGCGACGACGCCAAGCCGAACGAGATCGGCGATCTCGTGCTGAGGGCCGTCGCGGTTCCCTGAATGCTCGCGCGCGCCCTCGCCGCCCTGCGCAGGAAGACCCGTACGTGGGCGCGCAAGCGGCATGGCATCGATTCCGATCCGTTGATCCTGTCCGGCCGGCGCATCTACATCGTGCCGAGCTCGCTCGGCATCGCGTTCTCGCTGATGCTGTTCGCGATGTTTCTCGGCGCGATGAACTACGCCAACAATCTCGCGCTGGGCCTCACGTTCATGCTCGGTGCGCTGGCGCTCACCGCGATGCATTACTGCCATCGCAATCTCGCCGGCTTGCACATCCGCTCCGCGGCGCGCGAACCCGTGTTCGCGGGGCAGACAGCGCGCTTCCGGATCGCGTTGGAAAACGATGCCAAAGTGGCACGATACGAGCTGACGATCGCCAACGAGCACGGCATCGCAAACCCGGTGCGCGTCGAGG
>Ga0209382_10000684_pt1 | contig 55147 bp, 47 predicted proteins | sample SoiMetdeltSBSDD5_FD_187599 | JGI IMG/M metagenome (GOLD analysis project Ga0209382, IMG submission 187599) | Bulk soil microbial communities from a Populus tree surrounding site in Tennessee, USA - Soil MetaG P. deltoides SBSDD5 (SPAdes) (version 2) | ecosystem: Environmental > Terrestrial >...
GAGGCGGCGTCGGCTGGGGCCCCGTTCGAGGTGGCCCTTCACGGCCTCGGCGCCTTTCCCGGGCTGGCGCGGCCCCGGATCTTCTGGGTCGGACTGGCCGAGGGCGGTCCCGCCGCGCGCGGGCTCCAGGCCCGCCTCGCCGCCGCACTCGTGGCCCGCGGCTTTCCGCCCGAGACGCGGCCCTGGCACCCGCACCTGACCATCGGCCGGGTGCCGGACGAGAGGCGCTGGCGGCGGGAAGGCGGGGCCGCTGTTCAGCAGGCGGTGACGCGGGCGGGCAGCATCGCGGTGGCGCGCCTGCCCATCACCGCGATGTCGTTGATGAAAAGCGAGCTGGCCCCCTCCGGGGCGCGCTACACTGCGCTCGCCACGCGCCCGCTCGGGGCGGAGGCCGGTTGATCCAAGGTGCTCGTGATTGTTATGCTCAATTGTCTACCATGAGGATTCTATGAGCCAGCCTGTGGGACCGGTGGCGTCGCGCGAGCCCGCCCCCGCCCCCGACACCGTCCCGCCCCGCTGGCTGCGCCTCTCGCTCAAGGTCAAGCTGAGCCTCGTCATCATCGCCCTCGTCTTCCTGACGGTGAGCCTCGTCAGCGCCTTCCTGATCCGCCAGGAGCAGCAGACCTTGACCGCGGAGATGACCAAGCGCGGCCTCACCATCGCTGAGAATCTTTCCGCGGGGGCGAAGAGCTCGCTGCTCGCCTCCGACGAGCTGACCCTTAACGTGCTCGTCAAGGACGCCATGAAGGATCCCGACGTGGCCTACGTGGCCATCGTCGACGAGAACGGCACCGTCCTCGCGCACTCCGACGTGGGCGAGATCGGCAAGCCCATCGTGCGCCCTGACGGATTCGAGAAGCTCGGCACCGAGCCCCAGATCCGTACCTACAAGACCAAGTCGCGGGGCGAGGTGATCGACTTCGCGATGCCGCTGGTCTTCAGCGACACCCCGGTGGGCGCGCTCTACCTCGGCTTCTCCAAGCAGGCGATCACCGACGCGCTCGCCCGCGCGTTCCGTCGCGCCGTCGTGATCACCGGGGCCATGGTGGTGGTGGGCGTGCTCGGCGCCATCGGGCTCTCGAACCTCCTGTCGCGTCCGATCTTCCGGCTCGTCCGCGGCACGCGCGCCATCGCCCAGGGCGACTTCAACGTCGCGCTGCCGGTCACGTCGGGGGACGAGCTGGGCGTGCTCACCGAGTCCTTCAACCAGATGGCGCGCAGCCTCCGCGAGAAGGAGATGATCAAGCACGCCTTCACGCGCTATGTCGCCCGCGAGGTCGTAGAGGAGATCCTGAAAGACCCGGAGCACCTCGTGCTCACCGGGGAGCGGCGCGAGGCTACCGTGCTCTTCTGCGACATCCGCGGCTTCACCCCGCTGTCCGAGCGGATGTCGCCCGAAGAAGTGGTCATGCTCCTCAACGAGTTCTACACGCTGATGATCAGACGGTGTTCAAGCACGACGGCACCCTCGACAAGTTCCTGGGCGACGCCGTGATGGCGGTGTTCGGCGCGCCGATCGCGCATCCCGATCATGCCGTGCGCGCGGTGCGCACCGCCATCGCCATGCAGGAAGGCATCACCGCCCTCAACGAGGCGCGCGCGCGCGAGGGCAAGGAGCGCATCCAGGTCGGCATCGGCGTGAGCGTGGGTGAGGTGGTGGCCGGCACGGTGGGCTCGGGAGAGCGCATGGAGTACACGGTGATCGGCGACAGCGTCAACCTCGCCTCCCGGCTCGAGTCCAACGCCAAGCCGGGGCGCATCCTCATCAGCGGGCGCACCTACGACAAGGTGCGCACCCTCGTGGAGGTCGTGCCGCTGGGGCCGATCAAGGTGAAGGGCAAGGAGGAGCAGGTCGAGGTGTACGAGCTCGTCGGGCACCGGGAAGGCGCATGAGCGGCGTTCGCGCGCGTCTCGCGGTTGTGGTCGGTATCGGGCTCGTCGCGGGGGCGTGCGCCACCGCCGAGCCGGAGCGCGCCGCCGAGCCGGGCGCGCCGCCGCGGGCTGGCCGGGCGGCGACGCGCCCGCCGGCCGCCCGCGTGGAGCCCCTGCCGGACGCCTTCCGCTCGGACGACTTCATCCTCACCTTCGCGCGCGCCGGCGACACTGCCGAGACCTTGGCCCAGCGCCACCTGGGAGACGCCGCGAAGGCCTGGATGATCACCGACTACATGGGGCGCGGCACCTTCGCCCCCGGGGACGAGGTCATTGTCCCGGTGCGGCCGTGGAACCCCGCAGGCGTCGAGACCACCGGCTATCAGCTGGTGCCCATCCTCTGCTATCACAACCTCGCGAGCCAGGCGAAGGGCCGTCTGGTCCTGGCCGCCTCGTCCTTCGAGGAGCAGATGCGGTACCTCAAGAAGGAGGGGTACCACGTCGTCAGCCTCGGTGAGTTCGTCGAGTTCATGAGCTTCAAGCGGCAGCTGCCCCGCAAGTCGGTGGTGCTCACCTTCGACGACGGGTATCGCTCGTTCAAGGAGTTCGCCTATCCCATCCTGAAGGAGCTGGGCTTCACCGCCACCCTCTTCGTCTACACCGAGTACGTCGGGGCGGGCCGGAATGCCTTCTCCTGGGACGATCTCAAGGCGCTCGCCGCCGATGGCTTCGACATCCAGGCCCATTCCAAGACCCACGGCGATCTTCGCCGCGCCCCGAACGAGACCGATGCGCAGTTCGCGCGGCGCATGCAGGCCGAGCTCGAGCAGCCGCTCGCCCTGTTCCAGCAGCGCATCGGCGCCCGTCCGCACTATCTCGCCTATCCCTATGGCCGGCAGGACGACGACGTAGTGAAGAAGGCGCGGGAATACGGCTACATCGCCGCCTTCACGGTGCGCCGCCAGGGCAGTCCCGCCTTCGTCTTTCCGCTGCGGGGTCACCGCAGCCAGATCTACTCGGAGATGACGCTCGAGGACTTCGTGAAGAACCTCGACGTCTTCGCCGCCGAGGAGCTCAAGTGAGGCGGCTGGGGGCCGTGGCCGGACTGGCGCTGCTCGTGGGCGGATGCGCCACCGCCGGCGCGCCGGGGGATACGCCGAGCGGGCCCGCCGCCGCGAGCCGGCCGGCTCCCAGCGGCCCGGCCGCGGCGCGCACGCCGTCGCCGCGCGAGGAGCTCGCGGCGCGGCACCGCGCCGAGGCCGAGCGGCTCGAGCGCGAAGGCGATCTCCGGCGCGCCCTGGACCAGTGGAAGATCGCGATGCTGGTCAACAAGGACGACGCGGCCGCCCGGGAAGGCCGGGCGCGGCTCGAGGGCCGCATCGAGCAGGGGGTGAGCCAGCGGATCAACGAGGGGCGCGCCGCGCTCCAGCGTGGCTCCCACGTGGAGGCCCGCCGGCGCTTCCTGGCCGCCCTCGCCATGGATCCCTTCAATCGCACCGCCTTCGACGCCCTTCAGAACGAGGTGCGCGAGGTGGAGTCCATCAGCTACACGGTGCGGGCTGGAGATACCCTGGCCAGCATCGCCCAGCGCTACTACGGCGACCGGTCGCGCTCGGAGGTGATCTGGGAGACCAATCAGCTGCCCTCCAATCCGCGGCTGGTCGCCGGGACCACCCTCAAGATCCCCGAGATCCCGGGTGTTCCCTTCGCCCGCGCGGAGCCGCGGCGCGACCCCCTGCCGCCGGTGGCCGCCCTGCCGCCCGCGGCGGGCGCGACCCCGCCGCCCTCCCCCGGCACCGCGCCCAGCCGGTCGGAAGCCGTGCGCGAGGAGGCGGCGCCGCCCGAGGTGAATCCGCTTCTCGCCGACGCGCGCGAGGCGCTCGAGCGCAACGAGTACTCCTCGGCCCTCGCCGGGCTGGACCGGCTGCTCGCCAGCACGCCGTCGGACCGTGAGGGGCAGGACCTCAGGAAGGTCGCGCTCTACCGCTACGGCAAGGCGCAGTTCGACCAGCGCCAGTACGACGAGTCCTATCGCACCCTCACTCAGCTCGCAAAGGTGCAGCCGGGATACGAGGACTCCGCGCGGCTCCTCCAGCAGGCCCGCGCCCGCGCCGTCGACCAGCACTACAGCCAGGGCATCAAGCTCTACCGCGACGAGAAGCTTCGCGAGGCCATCCGCGAGTGGCAGGTCGTGCTGGAATTCGACCCCGCCCACGCCAACGCCAAGAAGAACATCGAGCAGGCCGAGCGACTCCTGAAGGGCTTGGAGCAGCGCAAGAAGAAGTAGCGCGTCGAGCGCGAGTCGTCGCCTCGTCGTTCTGGCCCGCGTGGCGTGGAGGGTGCCCGTCGGGTCCTGTCGCCGGACAGCCCCACGACCCGAGCCACCCCCGCCCGGTGTGGGGTCCCCCGGCTCGGGTCGTGGGGCACCCGTCCGGCGCCACCCGACGGGCACCCTCCACGCCACGCTACCCGTGAGCGGAAGCCACCGCGACACTCCCCCGGGCTTCTTCCCCTCAGGAAATTCGCGCGTATCCCAATTTGGACGTTGACCCGGCGCGGATTCGGACCGAAAGTGGCGGACGGAGCGCGCCGTTCGTTGACTTTAGAGGGATGGGCCCTCTAGAATCGTAATTGCGCGTGGAATCGAGACTTTGCGCGTTACTCCGAGGAGACTCCAATGGCTGAAGTGAAGAGCGATCGCCGCCAAGCCCTCGAGCTGGCCCTGGCCTCCATCGACCGGCAGTTCGGCAAGGGCGCGATCATGCGCCTGGGGCAGGGCGGAGCTCTCGACGAAATCTCCGTGATCCCCACCGGCGCGCTCTCGCTCGACGTGGCGCTCGGCATCGGCGGCATCCCGCGCGGGCGCATCACCGAGATCTACGGGCCGGAGTCCTCGGGGAAGACCACGCTTGCCCTCCACGTCATCGCCGAGGCGCAGGCGGTCGGCGGCACCGCCGCCTTCATCGACGCCGAGCACGCGCTCGATCCCATCTACGCCAAGAAGCTCGGCGTCAACACCGATGAGCTGCTCATCTCCCAGCCCGACACCGGGGAGCAGGCGCTCGAGATCGCCGAGACGCTCGTCCGCTCCAACGCGGTGGACGTCATCGTGGTGGACTCGGTGGCGGCGCTCGTGCCCCGCGCCGAGCTGGACGGCGACATGGGCGATTCGCTGCCGGGGCTCCAGGCGCGCCTCATGTCGCAGGCGCTCCGTAAGCTCACCGCCGCCATCTCACGCTCCGGCGGCAGCGTGATCTTCATCAACCAGATCCGCGAGAAGATCGGCGTCATGTTCGGGTCGCCCGAGACGACCACGGGCGGCCGCGCGCTCAAGTTCTACGCTTCGATCCGGCTCGACATCCGGCGGCAGGACGCCATCAAGAACGGCACCGAGTCGGTCGGCGTGCGCACGAAGGTAAAGGTCGTCAAGAACAAGCTCTCCCCACCCTTCCGCGAGGCGGAGTTCGACGTGATCTACGGGGAGGGCGTGTCCAAGGAAGGCACCGTGCTCGACGCCGCCGTCGAGCAGAACCTCGTCGAGAAGTCCGGCACCTGGTACACGTACGCGAACGAGCGCATCGGGCAGGGACGTGAGAACGCCAAGCGGTATCTCAAGGAGAACCCCAAGATCCTGGTCGACATGGAGGCCAAGGTGCGCAGCGCGCTGGGGCTCAAGCCTGCGCCGGCACCCCTGGCCCCCGACAAGGTCGAGAAGCCCGAGAAACCCGGAAGGTAGGAGGAATCGATGGAACTCGACGAGCTCCTGACTCACGCGGTGAAGCGGCAGGCCTCGGACCTGCACCTCAAGGCGGATGCCCATCCCGTTCTGCGGATCCATGGCCATCTCGAGGTCCAGGACGACCTGCCCGGCATCACCCGCGAGTTCATGCGCCGCAACGCCATGCGGCTGCTCGGCGAGGACCGGTACAACGATCTGATGGGCGGCACCGAGAAGGACCTGGGCTATCAGGTGGAAGGTATCGGGCGCTTTCGCGTCAACCTCTTCCTCTCACAGGGCGAGGTACGAGGCGTCATGCGGCACATCCCCGGCAGCATCCCTGCCTTCGAGGACCTGCATCTGCCCAAGGTGCTCGAGCGGCTCGCCATGGAGCGCCGGGGCATGGTGCTCGTCACCGGCATCACCGGCTCCGGCAAGTCCACGACGCTGGCCGCCATGATCGACTTTATGAACCGCGGGCGCAACGATCACATCATCACCATCGAGGATCCGATCGAGTTCGCGCACAACGACCGGAAGTGTGTGATCAGCCAGCGCGAGATCGGGCACGACTCGACCAGCTTCGCCCAGGCCCTGCGGGCGGCCTTGCGCCAGGACCCGGATATCATCCTGGTCGGTGAGATGCGCGATGCGGAGACCATGGAGGTGGCGCTGCACGCGGCGGAGACCGGCCATCTCGTGCTCTCCACCCTGCACACGCTGAACGCCTCGGAGACGGTGAACCGCATCATCTCGACCTTTCCGCCCCACCAGGAAGATCAGATCCGCGGCCAGCTCTCGGCGGTCGTCCAGGGGATCGTATCCCAGCGGCTCGTCGTCCGCGCCGACGGCAAGGGCCGGGTGCCCGCGGTAGAGGTGATGGTCGGCACCGGGCTCATCCGCGACTGCATCAAGGAGGCTGACAAGACCTCCCAGATCCCCTCCGTCATCGCGGCCGGCCAGGCCCAGTACGGGATGCAGACATTCGACCAGTCGCTGCTCGGTCTGTATCGCGAGGAGCTCATCACCTACGAGGTCGCCCGCGACGCTGCCACCAATCCGGACGACTTCGACCTCAAGGTGAAGGGCATCTTCTCGACCGGCGAGATGACGTGGGAAACGAGCGGGGCCGGACAGCAGGAGCAGCCCGGCGCGCTGCCGGGAGCCGCGCCCAAGCCGGCGGCGCCCGCGGCCGCCCGCCCGGCCGGCACCTCCGGCGGCCCCTTCTCGAAGCGACCCTAGCGGTGCCGCGGCGTCCGCGCGAGCCCCGGCCCGCGCTCGACGGCCGCGGCACGCGCGTGGCTGCCTTCGACCTCCTCGCCCGCAAGGCCTGGAGCGGACGAGATCTCCACACCCGGCTCGTCCGCCGCGGCGCGCCCCCCGAGGTCGCCCGCGAGGTCGTCGCCGAGCTCGAGGGCAAGGGTTACGTAGACGACCAGGCCTTCGCCCGCTGGTGGGCGGAGGCGCGTGCCCGCGGCCGTCGGGTGGGGAGCCTCCGCCTCGCCCAGGAGCTGCGGGCCAAGGGCATTGCGCCCGCGCTGGCGGCCGCCGCCGTGGAATCCGCGTTCGCCGAGGTGCCAGAGTCCGCGCGGGCGCTGGAGGCGGCGCGCCGGCGCCTTCCCGCCTTGCTCCGGGCGCGCCCCGACCGCGCGGCGACACGACTGCGCGACTACCTCCTGCGTCGCGGTTACCCGGCGGGCGCGGTGCGCGCCGCCATCACCGCGGTGCTGGGACCGCAGGGCCCCACCCCCGGAGCCTGAGGCCTCCCGGTATAATGGCGCCATGATGACCGGCGCCCAGATCCGTCAGCGCTTCCTCGACTACTTCGCGCGGAACGGCCATACCGTGGTGCGCTCGTCGTCGCTCGTCCCCGCGCAGGATCCGACCCTGCTCTTCACCAACGCGGGCATGGTGCAGTTCAAGTCCGTGTTCCTCGGCGAGGAGCGCCGCGACTACACGCGCGCAGTCACCGCGCAGAAGTGCGTCCGGGCGGGCGGCAAGCACAACGACCTCGAGAACGTGGGGCGCACCGCGCGGCACCACACGTTCTTCGAGATGCTCGGGAACTTCTCCTTCGGGGACTATTTCAAGAAGGACGCCATCGCCTTCTGCTGGGAGCTCTTGACCAAGGATTTCGGGCTGCCCAAGGAGCGCCTCAAGGCGACGGTCTTCACCGACGACGACGAGGCCTTCGCCCTTTGGAAGACGGTGGCGGGGCTGTCCGACGACCGCATCCTGCGCCTCGGCGAGAAGGACAATTTCTGGGCCATGGGTGATACCGGCCCTTGCGGCCCCTGCTCGGAGGTGCATTTCCACCAGGGGGATCACCTGCCGTGCGCGGAGGTGCAGGCGGGGCGCCCCTGCCTCGGCCCCGCGTGCGAGTGCGACCGGTGGCTGGAGATCTGGAACCTCGTCTTCATGCAGTTCAACCGCGACAGCGCCGGGACGCTGACGCCGTTGCCGCGGCCGTCCATCGACACCGGGATGGGTCTCGAGCGGGTGGCGGCAGTGCTGCAGGGCAAGGACTCCAACTACGAGACCGACCTCCTGCGCCCGCTCATCGCGCACGTGGAGCGCCTCTCCGGTGCCCGGTACGGCGGCACCGACGCCGAGGCGGACGTGTCGATGCGGGTGATCGCCGACCACGCGCGGGCCGCGACCTTCCTCATCAGCGACGGGGTGACCCCCTCGAACGAGTGGCGCGGCTACGTGCTCCGGCGAATCATGCGCCGGGCCATGCGCCACGGCCGGATGCTGGGGCTCCGCGAGCCCTTCCTGTGGAAGGTCACCGAGTCGGTGGTGGCCGTGCTCGGCGACGCCTATCCCGAGATCCGCGAGCAACACCCGCGGGTGGCCGAGGCGGTGCGGCTGGAGGAGGAGCGCTTCGCCGAGACCCTGGACCTCGGCATGGCCAAGATCCGCGAGTACCTGGCGTCACGGGCGGGGGACAAGGCCAAGGTCGTGGACGGGAAGTTCCTGTTCACGCTTTACGACACCCACGGCTTCCCCGCCGATCTCGCGCAGGAGGTGTTCCAGGACGCCGGCTGGTCAGTGCCGCCGGCGAGCCTGGCCGCGTTCGAGGCGGAGATGGAAGCGCAGCGGGAACGTGCCCGCGCGGGCGGCGCCTTCCAGGCGGGCGAGGACGGCGCCGGGGCCATCTATCAGCGGCTCGCGGTGGAGCTGCCGCGGCCCGCCTTCCTCGGCTACGGCGCCCTCACCGCGCCCGCGCGCGTGCTCGCCATGGTCGAGGGCGATCGCCGCCGGCCGGAGGTCGCGGCGGGCGAGACCATCGAGGTTGTGCTCGACCGCACGCCCGCCTACGCCGAATCCGGCGGCCAGATCGGCGACACCGGCACCCTGGTGGGCCGGGACGGCGAGGGGGAGATCCTCGACACGTATCACCGCGGCGCGCAGCTGATCGTGCACAAGGTGAAGGTGACGAAGGGCCGCCTGCGCGAGGGGGAGGAGGTTGCGGTCACCGTGGATCCGCGCCGCCGTCAGGGGCTGCGCCTGCACCATACGGGCACGCACCTGCTCCATGCGGCCCTGCGCAAGGTGCTGGGCACCCACGTCACCCAGGCTGGCTCGCTCGTGGCGCCGGATCATCTGCGCTTCGACTTCTCGCACCCGGGCGGGATCCGCGACCCCGAGCTGGAGCAGATCGAGTCCCTGGTCAACGAGCAGGTGCAGGCCAACATCGTGGTCTCGCCCGCGGAGATGGATCTGCAGGCGGCCCTCCAGAGCGGGGCCATGGCTCTGTTCGGGGAGAAGTACGGCGACCGGGTGCGCGTGATCCGCATCGGCGACTTTTCCACGGAGCTCTGCGGCGGCACCCATCTTGACGCCACCGGGCAGATCGGTCTCTTCAAGGTGGTCTCGGAGGGCGCGGTGGCTTCCGGGGTGCGGCGCATCGAAGCGGTGACGGGCGAGGCCGCCCTCAGGCATGTGGGCCAGGAGGAGGCGGCGCTCCGCGAGTCGGCGGGCCTCCTCAAGATCCCCCCGCTGGAGCTGCCCAAACGACTGCAGAAGCTGCTCGACGACCAGAAGCAGCTCGAGAAGCAGCTGGCGCAGCTCGAGGGCCGCCTGGCGCGAAGCCGCGCCGAGGATCTCGTGGCCTCCGCCCGCGAAGTGGAGGGGGTGCCGGTGCTGGCGGCGCGACTCGATGGGCTCGACCCCGACGGGCTTCGCTCCGTCATGGACGTGCTCCGCGACCGGCTGCCCCAGGGCGTGATCTTCGTCGGCAGCGCGGCGGACGGCAAGGTGAACCTGATCGCCTCGGTGTCGAAGGACCTCACCGGTCGTGTGCCCGCCGGCAAGCTGATCCAGGAGGTCGCCAAGGTGGTGGGCGGCGGCGGCGGCGGGCGTCCGGATCTGGCGCAGGCCGGCGGGAAGGACCCCGCGAAGCTGGACGATGCGCTCGCGCTGGTGCCGGGCTTGGTGGAACAGCGGATGAAGGGCTAACGGGCGGCGGCCGATGGCGGGCAAGGGGATCATCCTTGTCGTGGATGACGAGCCGCCCGTCGGCCAGCTCCTCGCCGACTTCTTCACACCCAGGGGCTACGAGGTCGTCTGCGCCCTGGGCGGGCTCGAAGGGCTGTCCAAGCTCGAGAAGCACCGGCCCGACGTGATCCTGCTGGACGTCCGGATGCCCGACATGGACGGCATCACGGTGCTTCGGCGCATCCGCGAGGTCAATCCGGGGGTCGGCGTTCTCATGATGAGCGGCAACACCGATACCGATGCCGCCAAGGAGACCCTGCAGCTCGGAGCCTTCGACTACGTGCTCAAGCCCTTCGACTTCGACTACCTCGACCGGGCGGTGCACAAGATGCTCACGGCGGCGAGCACGCCCGGCCTCGAGTCCGCGGCGGCGGCGCCCGAGCCCTCCCAGCACGGCCTTCTCTACGATCTGGCCATCGAGGTCTTCAAGGCGACCCGCGCGATGGGGACCGAGGGGGCCCGCACCACCCTGACGCCCGCGCTCGAGGCGGCCGCTCTCGCCGCCGTCCAGAAGGGCGTGGTCGGTGAGAAGTCGGAGGTCATCCGCGCCCTCAATCACCTGCGCATGCTGATCCGCTTCGCGCGGGACCTCGGCGACTTCAGCGACTCCGTCCACCGCCACCTCGAGGCCCAGATTGTCGTCGCGCGCCGCACCGCCGGCGTGGGCTGAGGCGCCTCCCCTCACAGCGCCTCGAGCAGCAGTCCGGTGAGGTAGCGCGTCTCCGGTACCGTCAGCAGCACGGGATGATCCCGGCTCTGGCCGAGGGTGGCGAGCACGCGGGTCGCCACGCCGGCGTCGCCGGCGGCGGCCCGGCACACCGTCTCGAACATCTCCGGTGTGACGTGGTGCGAGCACGAGAAGGTCGCCAGGATCCCGCCCGGCTCGAGCAGGCGAAGGGCGCGGAGGTTGATCTCCTTGTAGCCGCGCGCGGCGGCGTCCAGCGTGTCCTTGCGCCGGGTGAAGGGCGGAGGATCCAGCACGACCAGCCCGAAGCGCTCGCGCCGCGTCGTGAGGGTCCGCAACTCGTCGAAGGCGTTGCCGGCGCGCAAGGTGGCCCGGTCGCCCACCTCGTTGAGCGCCAAGTTGCGCCGCGCGCCCTCGAGGGCCTCCTCCGAGGACTCGATGAGAAGCGCTTCCCCGGCGCCCGCGCGGAGGGCATGACAGGCGAAAGCGCCGGTGTACGCGAAGGCGTCGAGGACCCGGCGCCCGCCGGCATGCGCGGCCACCAGGAGATGGTTCTCGCGCTGGTCGAGATAGAGCCCCGTCTTGTGGCCCGTCCCCAGCGTCACCGAAAGCCGGCATGCGCCCGCGGCGACCACGAGCCCCCCGGGTCGCTCCTGGGCGTCGCTCCACCCGCGCTGGGGCTCGAAGCCCTCCAGCCGAGCCGCGGTGGGGTCGTCGGCGCGGTAGACGGGCTCGCCGGGGAAGAGCTCCGCCAGGGCATCCACGACGTGCCCGGCCAGGCGCGCCATGCCGAGCGTGAGGCACTGGACCACGCTCACGGCCCCGTAGCGATCCACCACGAGCCCGGGGAGGCCGTCGGCCTCGCTCCAGCAGAGGCGATAGGCGGGCGCCCCCTCATCCTGCCCGCTCCCCTCGGGGGCGAGGGAGACCAGGCCGAGGCGCCGGCGGTACTCGACCGCGGTGGTGAGCCGACGCCGGACGAGGGCGGCGTCCACCGGCTCGTCGGGGCGCGCGAGGAGACGGCAGGCGATGCCGGCGCGGGGATTGTAGAGCCCCTGGCCCAGCCGATGACCGGCCGCATCGAGGACGTCCACGGCGTCGCCCGGGGCCCACTGGCCGCGGATGTCCGCGACCTCGCCCCGGTAGATCCAGGGATGCCCGGCGCGGAGCCGGCGCTCGCCGCCCCGCTTGAGAACGAGCTGGGCCGTGGCCTACTTCTTCCGCAGCACCACCACCATGAGCAGGGGGTGGTGGGCCCGGTCCAGCTTGAGGCGGGGCCTGAAGCCGTAGAACCACTCGGCCAGCTCGAAGCCGCCGGCCAGGTCCACGAGGGAGCGCAGCTCCTGGGGGAAGACCATCCGGGACGCGTGGCGCTGGCGGTAGACGTGCCGCCGGCCGTTTTCCTGGGCCTCCAGCTCCATGTCCTCGTAGAAGACCTGGGTGACGGGGTTGAGGTCCTTCAGAGCCTCGAAGGTGGCCCGTACGGTCGCGCCCCCGCGCCGGCGGGTCCAGGACCAGCGCCGGGCCGGGTCGGTCCAGGACGAGCACATGTAGCGATCGAACACGTAGAGGCCGCCCTTCTTGATGGCGCGGGCGGTGTGACGGAGATGGGCGAGGATCGCCTCGTTGGTGAGGAGATGGCCCTGGGAGTCCTGCATGCAGATGGCCGCGTCCACCGGACGGGGTAGCCGGAAGCGGGTCATGTCCCCCACGTGGAGGGCCACCGGCAGCCCCTTGCCGGCGGCACGCTCACGGAGGAAGCCGATGTTCTCCGGGGAGAGGTCGAGCCCGCTCATCCGGTAGCCGCGCTCGGCCAGGCGGATCAGGTGGGGGCCGGTCCCGCAGGCGATGTCGAGGACGGACGACACCGGCCGGCGGGCATAGGTCCGGAACGCGTGGACGAGGAAGTCCACCTCCTGCTTCCGGTTCATGTCGAAGGCGATCTCGTAGTAGCGCGGGGCCGAGTACTGCCCGCGCTGGGCCTGGGCGGCGTCGGTCACAGGCCCAGATCCTCGCCGTCCTCGAGCATGAAGGAGGGCAGGGCGAAGCAGGCGCGGTGGAGGGCGGCGTTGTAGTACTTGAACTTGAGGTTGGCCTTCCGGACGCGGCTCTCCTTGAACTGCGCCACCGGGTCGATCTTGTCCGAGCAGAGCGAGAAGCTCCAGAAGCCGCTGGGGTAGGTGGGGATGTTGGCGGTGTAGAGCCGCACCACCGGGAAGATCTCTCGGAGATTGCGCTGGATCCCCTTGACCGTCTTCTGGTGGAAGAACGGCGACTCCGACTGGGTCACGAAGATGCCGCCCGGATTCAGGCAACGCGCGACGTTCTTGTGGAACGGCTTCTGGAAGAGCACCTCCGCCGGCCCCACCGGGTCGGAGGCGTCCACCAGGATGACGTCGAACTTCTCCTTGCAGTTGGCCAGGTACCGCTCGCCGTCCTCGAAGAGGACCTGGGCACGGGGATTCTTGAACGCCGTGCCGATGGACGGCAGGTACTTCTGAGAGGTCTGCACCACCATCTCGTCGATCTCGACCATGGTCGCCCGCACGCCCTTGTGCCGCATGACCTCGCGTAGCGTCCCGCCGTCGCCGCCGCCGATGATGAGCACGCGCTTCGGGTTAGGGTGGGCGAAGAGGGGTACGTGCGAGAGCATCTCGTGGTACACGAACTCGTCCTTCTCGGTGACCATGATCGAGCCGTAGAGCACGAGCATCCGCCCGAACTCGTAGGAATCGAGGACGTCGATGCGCTGATAGGGGCTCTTGGCCGTGTAGAGGAGCTGCTTGATCTTGATGGTGAGGCCCACCCGGCGCCGGTGCTGCTCGGTGAACCAGAGATTCCACAGATCGGTCATCGAGCTTTCGCTGATGCGCTCGGCGGGGCTGGGCATGAAGTCTCCTTGGCAGCGGCCGCCCGGCTAGAACGCGACCAGGCGGGCCAGCGGGAAGCCGTTGAAGGTGCTCGCGCTGGCGTTGGTGTAGGCGCCCATGCCGGGCACGATCAGGAGGTCACCGGTCTCGGCCGGCGGCAGTGCCCGGTCCGTGTAGAGCACGTCGAAGGAGTCGCAGGTGGGCCCGGCGATCACGCAGAGCTCGCGCTCGCCGCCCCGCTCGGACTGGATGACGTACTCGCAGTGGTCGAAGAGCTTGCCCGAGAAGCTTCCGTAGAGCCCGTCGTCGATGTAGTACCAGGGCACGCCGCCCCGCTTGGCCCGCCCGATGACCTGGGTGATGAGCCAGACGGCGTTGGCCACCAGGAAGCGTCCCGGCTCGGCGATCACCCGGATCTGGTCGAAGTACTTCTCGATGGCCTCCGCGATGGGCTCGCAGAAGCGGTCGATGGGCATCACGTTCTCGACGTAGGAGACCGGGAAGCCACCCCCGATGTCGAGGGTGTCCAGGATGATGCGCTTGGACGCCGCCTGATTGAACAGCTGCCGGCAGCTGGCGAGGGCGTCCGCATAGGCGAATGGGTTGGTGCACTGCGAGCCCACATGGAAGGACAGCCCGCGCGGGCGGAGCTTGGCTCGGCGGGCGGCCTGAATAAGTCTTAGGATGTCGTCGCCCTGGGCCCCAAACTTGTAGGAGAGGTCCACGACGGCGTCCTTGTTGGACACCCGGAGTCGGACGAGGACGTTGGCGCCCGGGGCGTGGGCGGCGAGCTTGGCCACCTCGCCCTCGTTCTCCACCACGAACCAGGTGAGCCCGGCCTCGTGGGCGAACCGGAGCTCCTCCGGCTTGTTGAAGGGCTTGGTGTAGAGGAGGTCGTCGGCGGGAGCGCCGGCCCGCCGGGCGAGGCGGATCTCCTCGATCGAGGAAACGTCGAAGCGGCTGCCGGCGGCGCGAAGCAGCCGGAGGACCTCGCGGTGGGGGTTGGCCTTGATCGCGTAGTAGAGGGTGACGTTCGGCAGGCTCTTCTGCAGCGCCTCGTAGTTCTCGCGGAGCACGGAGCGGGAGAGCGCGAGAAGCGGCGTGCCGTGGCGCTTGGCGAGCCGCTTCGCGTGGTCGAAGGTCAGGAGATCGGTGCGCACGTCCCGCATGCTACCCGAAATCGGCGTTCCGGTGCCAGCACTGTCCCGCCTCGCCGGCGGCGCGGGCGCCGCCACCGGCTCCCGGCGAAGCGGCGGCAGCGCCCGCGCGGCGCCGCCAGAGGCGAAAAAAGTGATTTTTTCCTTGCAATGAACTTTTGCTGGCCCTACATTGAGCAAAATTCGAGCCGAAATTTTTCGGACGAAGAACGAGAAAGGGGAGGCGCAAAGAGATTGCACGCACTGGGACGGCACCTGCTGCTCGAGTTGTTCGATTGCGACGCCGAGGCTCTCAACAGCCTTGAAACCGTGAAGACGTCGATGGTGGAAGCCGCCAAGCGGGCTCAGGCCACCATCGTGGATGTCGTCTTTCACGAGTTCAACCCGTTCGGGATCAGCGGAGTCGTCGTCATCGCCGAGTCGCATCTGGCCATCCACACCTGGCCGGAGTATCGGTACGCGGCCGTGGACGTGTTCTCCTGTGGGGACGTGCTGCAGCCCCAGGTGGCCGCGGACTACCTCGTGGAGCAGCTCGGCGCGTCGCGGGCGTCGGTGGTGGAGCTCCAGCGGGGCATCTTCATGACCCAGGGGGGGCCGCTTCCACACAAGCCCGTCACCGTCAGCGGATGACGTTTTCCCCGCAGTACAAGTGGTTCTTCGAGACCACGACGGCGGTCGAGGGACACGTCCACGCCATCGCCCGGACCATCACCGCCCGCCAGACGAAGTTCCAGTTCATGGAAATCCTCGAGACCTTGTCCTACGGCAAGGTCCTCGTGCTCGACGGCCGGATCCAGTCGAGCCAGGCCGACGACTTCATGTATCACGAGCTGCTGGTCCACCCCGGGCTGCTCGCCCACCCGGAGCCCCGGCGCGCCATGGTCATCGGCGGGGGCGAAGGCGCCACGGTCAGGGAGATTCTCCGGCATCGGTCGATCACCGACTGCCTGATGGTGGATATCGACGGCGAGGTGGTCGAGGAGTGCAAGAAGCACCTGCCCGAGATGCATCAGGGCGCCTTCGACGACCCGCGGACGCGGGTGCTCAACGAGGACGCTCGGGCCTACCTGGAGAAGACGTCTGAGCGCTTCGACCTCATCGTGGTGGACCTGGTGGAGCCCCTCGAGGAAGGGCCGGCGTGCCTGCTCTTCACCCGGGAGTTCTACAGCCTTATCCGGGACCGGCTCACCGACCAGGGCGTCATGACCATGCAGGCGGGCATGACGAAGATCAACGAGCTCCACTTCTACGGGGCGGTGAACCGGACGCTGCGCGAGGTGTTCCCCGTGGTCGCGCCCTACCAGGGCTTCATCTCCTGCTTCGGGACGCCCTGGGGCTTCATCCTGGCCTCCAAGGGCACCGATCCCCGCCGGCAGCCGGCGGCGGAGATCGACCGTCTGATCGCCACCCGGCTCAACCCCGACGACCTCGGCTACTGGGACGGCGCGGCCCACCTGCACTCGTTCAACCTGCCCAAGTTCCTCAGCCGGGCCGTCGAGGGGAACGACCGGGTCATCACCGACGCCAATCCCCTGATCGTCAGCTGAGGCGCCCACGCTAGTCCTGGCGTCCGCGTCTCCCCGTCGCGAAGAGCTGCTGTCCCGCCTCGGCATCCCGTTCAGCGTCCACCCCAGCCGTATTCCCGAGCCGGTCTCGCCCGGCCCGGCCGCCGACGCCGTGATCGCCCTGGCGCGGGCCAAGGCGCGGGCGGTCGCCGCCGAAATCGGGCCGGTCTCCCGTCTCGTCCTGGGCGCCGACACCGAGGTAGTGCTCGACGGCAGGCTCCTCGGCAAGCCCGCGGATGCCGCGGCCGCGGTGGAGATGCTGGGGCTGCTGCGCGGGCGGGTCCATGAGGTGATCACCGGGCTGGCGCTGGTGGAGGCCGAGAGCGGGCGCGAGGAGACCCTGTCCGTCGCCTCGCGGGTGCGCATGCGCAGCTACTCGGACGCCGAGATCGCCGCCTACGTCGCCACCGGCGAGCCCTTCGACAAGGCGGGCGGGTATGCGGTGCAGGGTCGGGGCGGGGCCCTCGTGGCCGAGGTCGACGGGTGTCTCACGAATGTCGTGGGGCTGCCCGTGGAGACCACCCGCCGGCTCCTCGCCCGCTGGGGGCTCGAGCGCCCGGCTCCCCCTCAGCGCCCGAGCGACCCCTGAGCCCGGCGTAACGGCTCCAGGAAGAGCAGCCGTCCGAGGCGCCCTGGAAGGCGCACCGCCACGGGAAGCCGCGCCCGGTCCTGGAGGAGCTCGAGGCTGGCTTCCAGGGCTCCTGATGTCACCACGCCGTCCGGGATGAAAACGTCCCGGGCGCCGGCCACCCTCAGCGTGAAATCGTCGCCCTCGCCGATGATGGAGGCGGCGAGCCCGGCCGCGAGAGCCTCGGGCGGCGCCGTCCGCACCCGCCTCGATGCCCGGAGCAGCGCCCGCGCGACCGCATCGAGGCTCGCCTCCGGTATCCCGCTCGCTCCCGGGATGAACACCGCGGCGTGGACGATTTCACCGCCGAGCCGGCGCGCCGCCTCCGCGGGCTGGCGAAGGTCGATGAGCGTTGTGGCCAAGCCGTCCCGAACGAGCCGCGTGGCCCAGGGATCGCCGATCACGCCCGCCACGATTTGCCCGGCGCCGAGGGCCTGCGCCAAGCGCCGTTCGCCGTAGCTCGCCAGCGTGACGCGCTCGGGCCGGATTCGCGCCTGCGCGAGCAAGGCCGCCATCGCCTCGGCCTCCGGCGTGCCGGGGGCAGTGATGCCCACGGTCTTCCCCTCGAGATCGGCGAGGTCGCGAACCTCCGCCCGGCGGGCGGCCGGCACGAGGATGGCCACGGGCGGCACCGACGTGAGGCCGAAGATCAGCCGCGGGGGAACACCCCGGACATGTCCCACCCGAAGCGCGGCATCGAGCGAGGTCGCCGCCAGGTCCACCTTCCCCGCGGCCAAGGCCGCCGCCGCCTCGGCCGGGCTCCGGAAGGCCTGGAGCGAGACCCGGAGGTTCTCCTCGGCGAAGTACCCCGCGGCCTCCGCCACCCGCGCCGGCAGATACTCCGGCGAGGTCGCGGGCCCGCCCACGCCGAAGGTGACAGTCGCCTGAAGAAGGAGGGCGAACCCGAGCATACGCTCTCGGTCAGGGGGCGGCCGACTCGAGGATGACGCGCGCGAGCCGCTCGGCAGCGTCGGGGACAGCGAGGGTGCGGGCCTGCTCCCCCATCCGCGCCAGGGCCGTTCGGTCGGTGAGGAGCCGCGTGACGACCTCCAGGAGCCGCTCCGGAGTCAGGGAGACCTGAGGGAGCAGCGCGGCGCCTCCCACCGCCTCCACGAGGCGCGCATTGGCGGTCTGCTCGTCGCCACTGGTCCCCGGCAGGGGAATGTAGAGCGCCGCCCGCCCGAGTTGACAGCACTCGTTCACGGTGCCTGCCCCGCTTCGCCCGATCACCAACTCGGCGGCGGCGTAGATATCCCGTAGCTCGGCGCCCACGTAGGGGCGAAGGGCGTAGCGGCGGCGTAGCGCCTCGGGAAGCCGGCCGGCCTCCGCCTCCAGCCAGGCCCGGTCACCCGTGGTCGGATGATCTCCGCACTGGTGCACCAACTGGGCCTGCTCGAGGAGCGAGGAGAGCACCGCGCCCACCGTGCGATTGATGCGATGGGAGCCCTGCGAGCCTCCCGTGACGTAGACCAGCGGGGCCCCATCGGCGAAGCCGAAGAGCCGGCGCCCCGCGTCCGGGGAACCGCCGGCCAGCTCGGGGCGGAGCGGATTGCCCGTCAGCACCACGCGGTCGGCTCGGAACTCGCCTCCCGACATGGGGAAGGTGAGGGCGACGCGGCGGGCGAAGCGTCCCGCGATGCGGTTCGCCAGCCCGGGCACCGCCGTCTGCTCGTGCACCACCACGGGAATGCGCAGGGCGCGTGCGGCCAGCGCCGGCGGCAGGGCGACGAAGCCGCCCGTGGCAAAGACGAGACGCGGGGCCAGCCGGCGAAGGAGCCGCCACGACTGCGCGAAGCCCGCCGGCACCCGGAGCCCGAGGTCGGGCACGTTTTGCCAGTCCCAGTAGCGACGCAGCTTCCCGGTGGGAATCGCGTGAAAGGTGAGCCCCGCTTCCGGCGCCCGGCGCGCCTCCACGCCGGCGCGACTGCCGATCCAGTGGATGTCGATGCCGCCGCGGCGGCCGAGCGCGGCCGCCACGGCCAGGCCGGCGCTGGTGTGCCCGCCGGTGCCGCCGCCCGCGATGACGATTCGCATGTGGCCGGGGCGACGGCGCCCCGTTCAGCGCCGCTCGAGGGCCAGCTCGATCAGGCGGGCGATGAGGGCGGGATAGGGCAGGCCCGACGCCTCCCACAGCCGCGGGTAGGCGCTGGTCGCGGTGAAGCCCGGAATCGTGTTGATCTCGTTCACCAGCACGCGGTCCTCGCCCTCGATGAAGAAGTCCACCCGGGCCATGCCCGCGCCGTCGATGGCTTTGAAGGCCTGGACGGCCAGGGCCCGGACGCGCGCGGTGGTGTCGGCGGACAACGGCGCCGGGATCTGAAAGGTCGTCTGCCCCTCGGCGTACTTGGTCTCGTAGTCGTACCACTCGCCCGCGAAGCGCACCTCGCCGGGCAGCGAGGCCTCCGGCTCGTCGTTGCCGAGCACCGCCACCTCGACCTCGCGCGCCACCACCGCGCGCTCCACCACGAGGCGGCGATCGTGACGCGCAGCCTCGGCGAGGGCGGCGCCGAGGGCCTCCGGCGCCTTGACCTTGCTGATGCCCACGCTCGATCCGAGATTGGCCGGCTTCACGAAGCACGGAAAGCCGATGCGCCGGGCGATGTCGGCCTCCACCGCCTGCGGCCGCCGCTCCCAGTCGTGGCGGGACACCGCCAGGTACTCGACCATGGGCAGCCCGTGGGCCCGGAACATGTCCTTCATCGCGACCTTGTCCATGCCGATGGCCGAGCCCAGGACGCGCGCGCCCACATAGGGGATCTCCGCCAGCTCGAGCAGCCCCTGGATGGTGCCGTCCTCGCCGCGGGGCCCATGGAGCATGATCATCACCACGTCGAGCTCCTGCCGGAGCCCCGGCGGCAGGCCTTCCGAGGACTGGCTGCGCATGATGCCCGCCGCGCCCGCCGCTCCTGACGCGCGAGCCGCCAGCCCTCGCTTGACATCGGCCTCGGCGCCGCCTTCGGTCAGCGCCCGCTGAGCGGCCGACTCCGTGAGGGCGCGCATGGGGTCGCCCCCGACGAGCCAGCGCCCCTCGCGCGAGATGCCGATCGGCACCACCTCGAACCGGCTCCGATCGATCGCCGCGATCACGGACGCCGCGCTCGCCAGCGAGACCTCGTGCTCGCCGGAGCGCCCGCCGAAGACCACGCCCACCCGAAGCTTCCCCCGTGGCTCACGCGCCATAGGCTTCCCTTGTATCAGACGGCCCCGGGCCGGCGCGACTTCTTCGCGCGCTGCTCGCGCCACTGTTGGAGGCGGGTGGCCAGATCTCTCTCGAGGCCCCGATCGGTGGGGCGGTAGTAGACGCGCCCGCGCAGGGCGTCGGGCAAGTGCTCCTGGTCCACCACCGCGTCCGGCGCGTCGTGAGCGTACTGATAGCCGCGCCCGTAGCCCAGGTTGGCCATGAGCCCCGTCGGCGCATTGCGGAGATGGTGCGGTACGGGCTCGGCGGGCTTCTCGCGGATGTCGTCGCGCACCGTGTTCCACGCCGTGTAGACCGCGTTGGACTTGGGCGCCAGCGCCAGGTAGCACGCGGCCTGGGCCAGGGCCAGCTCACCCTCCGGCGTGCCGAGGAAGTGGTAGGCGTCCTTGGCGTCGAGCGTCAGGCGCAGGGCGCCGGGGTCGGCATTGCCCACGTCCTCGGAGGCGAAGCGGACGAGCCGCCGCGCGACGTAGAGGGGATCCTCGCCCGCGTCGAGCATGCGCCCGAGCCAGTAGAGTGCCCCGTCCGGGTCCGAGTCGCGGAGTGACTTGTGAAGGGCGGAGATGAGGTTGTAGTGCTCTTCGCCCGCCTTGTCGTAGAGCAGCGCCTTCTTCTGCGCCGCCTCGCGAATGGCGCCCTCGGTGAGCCGGCCGGCGCCCCCCGACCGCGTCTTCTCGAGCCCGACGGCGAGCTCCAGGATGTTCAGCGCGCTCCGCGCGTCGCCCCCGGCCAGCCGGGTGATGAGACGGAGCGCGTCGGCATCGGCCTCGACGCCGGTGGCGCCGAGCCCCCGCTCGGGCTCGGCGAGGGCCCGCGAGAGAATGCCCACGAGGTCCTCCTCGGCCAGCGGCTGGAGGACGTAGACGCGGCAGCGCGAGAGCAGCGCGGCATTGACCTCGAACGACGGGTTCTCGGTGGTGGCCCCCACGAGGACGATGTCGCCCTTCTCCACATAGGGGAGAAAGGCGTCTTGCTGGGCCTTGTTGAAGCGGTGGATCTCGTCCACGAACAAGATGGTGCGCCGGCCCCGGCGGGCTCGATCCGCCTCGGCCTCCGCCATCACCTGGCGAATTTCCTTCACGCCCGCGAGCACGGCGGAGAAGGTCACGAAGCGCGCGCCCGCGACATGGGCCAGGAGCAGCGCGAGCGTGGTCTTGCCCGTGCCCGGCGGCCCCCAGAGGATCATCGAGTGCAGGTTCCCCTCTTCGATCGCTCGGCGCAGCACCTTGCCCGGGCCGACGAGGTGACCTTGGCCGACCATCTCGTCGAGGGTGCGCGGCCGCATGCGATCGGCGAGGGGCGCCGGGGCGGACGGCGTCGCGGCGTCGCGAGCAGCGGGAGAGTCGAAGAGATCCATGGGGTGTCGCGCCTACTCGACGGGGTTGCGCTTCACCTTTGGGATCCCGATCCGGATGAAGGCGTGCTGCTCGGCGGCATGGCAGGACGTGCAGGCCGCCCGCATCGCGTCGAATCGCTCCCGGAAGAGCGCGGCGTCCTTCTTCCGGATCGCCTCCACAAGCTGCGGCAGGGGCCCCTTCAGGAAGAGGTTGTCGGCGTTGGCCCGGCGGGCCGGCTCGCGTTCCAGCCCCAGGCGCAGCGCCTGCTGCAGGGTCATCGCCATGTGGCCGGCGTACTCCCAGTTGCCCTCGATGCCCGCGAAGTAGAGCTCGCCGTAGCGGTAGGAGACCTCCGCCATGGTCGTCTCGAAGCCGCGGAGCTGGCGCTGTATGGCCGGCATGCGTGCATCCGCCTTGAGGCTGACGAGCCAGTTGAGGGGGGCCTCGCCGTGGCCATGGCCATGGCCGTGGGTGTGCTGGGCGAGGGCGATGCCCAGCCCGAGGCCGGCGCCCAGCAGCACGACGGAAAGCATGATTCTGATCCCCCACTGCGCTGCGACCCGAAGTCTACGCATAGAGCCCTCCTGAAGGTTCGAGACTGGGGTCCAGTCTCGCCCGTCAGGCGCGCTGGGGCAACCCGGGCGGTGCGGGGCGCGCTTACTTCGTGAGGAGGAGCTTTTCGGCGCGGGTCACGCGCAGCCGATACTCCTGGCCGCGGTGAACGATGATGATCTCCCGTGCGCCCTCGAGGAGCGGGCCCGTGTCCAGCCGCCGTACCGTGGGCGGCGGCGCGGTCAAGTCTAAGCTTGGGATCGTTCAGCCGAGGGCGGCGGGGAGGTCGAGGAGCGAGGCGATGACGGCGTCCGGGCTCACCCCGCGGTGGGCCAGCTCGTCCAGACGCGGCCGATAGGCGATGAACGGGACGCCGCCCGCCTGCGCGGCCGCGCCGTCCACCCAGGAATCGCCCACCACCACGATGCGCGGAGCGTCGGGCCAGCGCGCGCGCACCACACGCAGGCCATCGGGATCGGGCTTGAGGAACCGCACGTCGTCGCGCGTCACCACCAGATCGAGGTGCGGGAGCAGGCCGAAGCGGGCGAGCACGAAGTCCGCCACCACGCGGTCGTTGTTGGTCCAGATGGCAGTGGCGTAGCCGAGCGCCTTCATCGCGGCCACCGCCTCCACCGCGTTCGGGACGAGGACGGCCGCCTCCATCGCCCGGCGCTCGTGCGCGACCGGAATGGCGAGCACCTCGGCTTCCAGCTGCGGCGCTTCGCGGCGGATCAGGCCGAGCAGCTCGGCGCCCGACCAGCGCAGCGCGCGCTCGGGGACGGGCACGCCGCGCGCCCGGATGAGCGCCTCCATCTCGCGCCCCACCGCCCGCAGATCCAGGGGAGAGTCCACCAGCGTGTGGTCGAGGTCGAAGACGCAGACGGGCACGGCGGACCGCATCGACCCAGCCTAGCAGAGTCAGGCGGCCCGAGGCTCCCCGCCTGTTCAGCGCGCGGGCCGTGTGAGACAATGCCGACCGTCATGCGCACTGCGGGGCGGCTCACGCTCGCGCTCATGCTCGTCGCGCTTCTCGGGGCGATGCTCTCGCCGCCCGCCGAGGCGCACCGCGGCGGCCGCGCCGACGTGCTGGAGACGGTCGCGCTTCCGGCGCTTCCTGCCGTCGCGGTCGAGGAGCCGGAACGCCTCGTATTGTCCGCGGCGCCTGCTGCGCCGGTTCCGGCCTGGCCTCTCGTCGCCGCGCTCGTCGCGCTCGGCCTGGCCGGCGCGCGCAAGCCGCGACGCGCCCTCGCGCTGGCGCTGATCGTCGTCGTCGCCATCTTCACTCTTGAGACGGGCGTTCATTCCGTCCATCACCTGACCGACGTCGACCGCGGCGAGAGCTGCGCGGTGGCGTCGGCGTCGCAGCACATCTCCGGCACCGAGGTGGACCTCTCGCTCGTTGACGTCGCGCTGCCGGCGGCGGCGCAAGTCGCCGCAATCGGCGTCTTCGTCGAGCGCTCCCGCATCACCGGCCCCGCTCAGGGCCGCGCTCCTCCCGCCCTCCGCGCCTAGCCGTCCCGAATCCGCGCCGCGTGCGCCGCCCGTAGTCCGGGAGGGGCTCGTGTGCGCCCGATCCGCATCCGATCCGAGACAATGGGAGAAGGCCCGCTTGGCGTTTGTGCCCGCTCATCTATCGCGCGCCGTGCCGCTGGTCGCGTCCTGCGCGCTCCATGTCGTGCTCGCCGGCCTGCTGGCCACGATGATTCCCGCCTGGACGGCGCCGCCCCTGCCCGCCGTCCTGGAAGCCGAGATCGTCGAGCCCGATCGGCCCGCTCCGGCTCCGGAGCCCGAGAGGCCGCGCCCCCGTCGGGCCGCGCCCCGGCCGACGGCGCTCCCGCGGCTGGTCGAAGCGCCCAAGCCCACGGTGCCGCCGCCCGAGCCTCCCGCGCCGGCCACCCCGGCGCCTGCCCCCGCGCCGGCTCCCATCGCCATGCCGTCCGTTGCGGCGCCCCCGGCGCCGGCTCCTGTGCCGGTCGCCGCACGGGAGTCGTTCGCGGTTGCCGCTACCGAGCCGCCGGGTGCCTCCGGCGAGCTCAAGGTGAGCGTCGACCGGCCCGCGCCGGCGCCGCCCCCGGTCGTCGCCAAGGCGCCGCCGGAGGAGGGGATCACGCGTACCGCGACGCCGACCGGCGGTTATCAGGTGCGGCCGTCGTACCCCGCCACCGCGCGTCGCCTCGGCATCGAAGGCACGTCCCTGCTGCGGGTCTTCGTCGCCGCCGACGGGCGCGTCGCCGACGTTCAGGTGGATCAGACGGCGGGCCATCCCGATCTCGACCGCGCGGCGATGGACGCCGTGCGCCGCTGGAAATTCGAGCCCGGCCGGCGCGGCAGCGAGCCCGTCGGCATGTGGGTGCGCCTCCCTGTTGAGTTCGTTCTCAAGTAGAGGAGATCGCGTGAACGCACTCGTCCTCATGGTGACCGCCGTCCTGACGCTGGCCGCGCCGGCCGCCTGGGCCCAGCCGGCTCCGCCGTCCACCCCGCCGACCATGCCGCCGGTGCGGGTGGAAGGAGAGCGCGTGCCCGACGAGCGCACCGTGAACCCGGAGCGGGCACGCGAGGAGCTCGAGCGGACGCCGGGCGGGGTGGGCTTCGTCGGCCAGCCCGCCATCGAGGAGACGCGCGCGGCCAATCTGAAGGATGCGATCGAGTGGGTGCCCGGCGTCATGATCCGGTCGCGCTTCGGCGCCGCCGATGAGAGCCAGCTCTCCATCCGCGGCTCCGGCCTGCGCAACAACTTCCACCTCCGCGGGGTCAATGTCCTCATCGACGGCTTCCCCTACGGCAACGCCGATGGCTTCAGCGACTTCGAGGCGCTCGAGCTCCTGACGACCAAGCGCATCGAGATCTACAAGGGCGCCAACGCCCTGCGCTTCGGCGGCAACACCATGGGCGGCGCCATCAACCTCGTCACCAAGATCGGCGCCGACGCGGGCCTCTTCGAGACGCGCGTGGAGGGCGGCTCGTACGGCTTCTTCAAGGCCTATCTGGGCACCGGGCAGGTGTACGGCCCCTTCGACCTCTACCTCGGCCTCACCGACACCGAGCTCGAAGGCTATCGGGACCATTCAGAGCAGGTCCGCCGGCGGGTGTACTCCACCTTCGGCTACCGGCTCCCGGGAGGGACGACGCTGCGCCTCGACCTGTCCTATGTCCGCAACCAGGAGAACCTGCCGGGGGCGCTGACGCAGCAGGAGCTCGACAGCGATCCGACGAAGGCCGATCCCGCCAACGTGGCGACGCGTGCCGCCCGCAACTACGACTACACGCGCGGCGCTCTGACGCTCCGCGTGCCGCTCACCGAGAGCCAGACGTTCGAGTGGGCCACCCAGCTCAACTACCAGGACATGGACCATCCGCTGGCCTTCGCCATCATCGACGACACCACCTATGCCTGGAGCACCGAGCTGCGCTGGACGCTGGCCGCGCCCCTCTTCGGCCTGGGCAACCGGCTCACCGCCGGCTTCCAGTACGCGGGCACCCAGCAGATCGACACCAACTTCGCCAATGTCCTGGGTAACCGGGGCGCCAAGACCAAGGACCAGATCAATCAGGCCACCAATCTCGGGGTGTACGTGGAGGACCAGCTCGACCTCACGCCGGCCTTCACCGTCGTGCTGGGGGGCCGCGGCCAGTACTCGATTCGCGCGGTGCGGGACCGCTTCACGATGCGCGACGGCACGGGAGACCGCGACGGCAACGACTCCGACTCGGTGGACTTCCTCTCGGCTTCGCCCCGGGTGGGCTTCGTCTGGCGCGTCGCGCCCACCGCGCAGGTATTCGGCAACGCCAGCCAGGCCTACGAGCCGCCGCTCCTCCTCGAGCTGACCGCACCGGGCCAGCTCCAGGGCAACCTCAGCCAGCTCAACGCGCAGAAGTCCTGGCAGTTCGAGGTGGGCACGCGCGGCAGCGTGGGCAAGCGGCTGATCTGGGATATATCCCTTTACGACATCGAGCTGTGGGACGAGATCCAGAACGTCAACGTGCAGCCCTTGCCCTTCGCCCCCTTCACGATCCCGCGCTTCCGGAACATCGACCGCTCGCGCCATACGGGTGTGGAGGCGGGGCTCGGGGCGCTGCTCCTGGAAGACATCGCGCGCCGCATCGGCGTCGGCCAGGGCGGCGACTCGCTCTCCGCGCGGACGACCTACACCTGGTCGCGCTTCGTCTTCGTGAACGACGTGAACTTCGGCAACAACGATCTCCCGGGGGCGCCGCGCCACTTCATCCTCGCCGAGATCCGCTACGACCATACTTGCGGCTTCTGGTTCGCGCCCGGAGTCGAGGTGGTGCCGCATGGCTACTACGTCAACAGCGAGAACAATGCCCGCACCCAGGCCTATACGCTCTTCAATGTGCGCATGGGATACGACTACAAGCCGTGGAACCTCGGCGTCTTCCTCGAAGGGCGCAACCTCACCGGCGCCACGTATGCCGCGTCGGTGCAGGTGGACGCCTCGAACCGGCGCTTCTTCGAGCCCGGCGACGGCCGCGCCTTCTACGGCGGCGTCCAGTGGAGGTGGAAGTGATGCGCCGACTCGCCGCGCTCGCCGTCGCCTGCTCGTTGCCGCTCGCCGCGCTCGCCACATCGGGATGGGCGGCGGAGGTGCGGCTCGGCGTCCGGACCGAGATCGTGCACCCGAGCAAGGGCCACGAGGTGCACGTCTCGGCGCCCGCGGTGCTGGGGACACCCGACGGGGCCCTCCTGCTCACCTGGGCGGCGGAAGACGGCGCCGAGAAGAACGTCTACGTGAGCCGAGCGGGCGAGGCGAGCGCAAAGCCCACGCGGGTGAATCCGCCGGGGCTCACCGTCGAGGCGCTGCACCACTCGCCCCTGCTCGCCGCCGGCCCGGACGGCATCCTCTATGTGTCCTGGTCGTCCGACCGTCCCCGGCCGGCGGGGGTGCTGTTCGCCTCCGACCTGCGTCTGTCGCGCTCGCGCGACGGCGGCCGCACCTGGGAGGGCCACGTCCGCGTCAACGAGGATCGGGCCATCTCGCACTCCTTCGAGGGCATGGCGGTCACCGCCGATGGCACCGTGGTGATGTCGTGGATCGACAGCCGTGAGGGCCCGGAGAAGGCGACCACGTGGACGGCTCGCGTGCTCGACGGGGGCTCGCGGCCGGAGCCCTCGGCCCGGCTCGACGACGAGACCTGCGTCTGCTGCCGCGTCGCTGTGCGGGGCGGGCCCGGCGATACGGTCGCCGTCCTCTGGCGCAAGGTCTTTCCCGGCGACATCCGCGACATGGTGCTGGGCCTTTCCCGCGACGGCGGGCGCACTTTCGGGCGGCCCGTGCGCGTGCACGATGACGGCTGGAAGATCACCGGCTGTCCCCACCGCGGTGGGCAGGTGGCCATCGACGGCAAGGGCACCGTGTACGCCGCCTGGTACACGGAAGGGCCGCAAGGAGTGCCGGTCATGCTGCTCGCGAGCGCTCCCGCCACGCCGGACGGCCGGCGCTTCGGAGCCACGAGGCGCGTCAACGTCGCGACCAGTACCGTCCCCGACCAGATCCGCCTCGCCGTCAATCCGGGCGGGGGCCTGCTGCTGGTGTGGGAGGAGGCGACGGCCGTGCGCCGGCGCATCCTGGCACGGGCGAGCGCGGACGGCGGCCGCACCCTCGGGCCCGTGCAGGTGCTATCGCGGGCCATCAAGGCTTACATGCCCGACGTGGCCGCGCTGCCCGATGGCGATTTCGTGGTGGCCTGGCACGAGGAGCAGTTCCCCTCGCTCAAGACCGTCGCGCAGCGCGTGAGCGTCCGCGCCGCCGGCCGTTGACTCTGCTCGAGAAAGCATAGTAACGTCGGGTTCGATTCGCGCAAAATCTGGGGAGCCGTCTCGACTTCACCCCCCTCGATCGGAGACTTCGCGTGCGACGATTCGACCTTGCCGTCCCGGGAAGCGTGGATGACTGTTTGAAGGCACTCGCCGGCAACCCCGCCGGTGCCAAGCTGGTGGCGGGTGGCACCGATCTCCTGCCCCAGATGAAGAACGGCCTGCTCAAGCCGGCCCAGGTGGTGGATCTCTCCGGCGTGGCCGAGCTCCGGGTCCTCGCTGTCGACGGAAGCGGCCTCCGCATCGGCGCCGCCGTGACCGCGCGCGAGCTGGAGCTGGACGCGCGCGTGCGCGCGCGCTACGCCTCCATCGCGGAAAGCGGCGCCCTCGTGGGCTCTGTCCAGGTGCGCAACCTCGCCACCGTGGGCGGCAATCTCTGCAACGCGGCGCCCTCTGCCGACATGGCGCCGCCCCTCATCGCCCTCGAGGCGGTCGCGGTGATCGCGGGTCCGAAGGGCCGCCGGCGCTTGCCGCTCGCGGAGTTCTTCACGGGCGTCCGGCGCACCGTGCTGGGAGCCGACGAGCTGCTCGTGGAGCTGGTCGTGCCCGACCCCGGGTCCGGCAGCGGCGGCAACTATCTCCGCCATACGCCGCGGCGTGAGCTCGACATAGCGGTGGTGGGCGTGGCCTCCCAGGTGACCCTCGCCGCCGGCAAGTGCGCGAAGGCGCGCATCGCGCTGGCCTCGGTGGCGCCCACCCCCGTGCGCGCGACGGCGGCCGAGCGCGTCCTCGAGGGCCAGGCGCTGACGCCGGATCTCATCGAGCGTGCGGCCGGCCTGGCCGTCGAAGCGGCCCGGCCCATCGCCGATCAGCGGGGGTCCGTCGAATTCCGTCGCCATCTCGTCCGGGTGCTGACCCAGCGCACGCTGACCACTGCGCTCGCGCGGGCGGGCGCCCTCGCCCGCGCGAGCGCGTGAGCCCCAAGGAGATCCCGTGAAGAAACAGATTCTGACCTGTACGGTGAACGACCAGGCGGTGGAGGTGCTGGTGCCGCCCTACCAGACGCTGCTGGACGCGCTCCGCGAGGATCTCGGCCTCACCGGCCCCAAGGAAGGCTGCGGCACCGGCGACTGCGGCGCCTGCACCGTCCACCTGGACGGCAAGCCCGTGGCGAGCTGCCTCATGCTGGCCATGCAGGCCCGCGGGCGCGCCGTCCGCACCATCGAAGGGCTGGCGAAGACGGGGACGCTGCACCCGCTACAGGACGCGTTCGTGCGGCACGGCGTGCCCCAGTGCGGCTTCTGCATTCCCGGCGTACTGATGGCCGCGGCCGCGGTGCTCGCGGAAAACCCGCGGCCCACCGAGCAGGAGATTCGTTACGGAATCGCCGGCAACCTCTGCCGCTGCACGGGGTACACGAAGATGCTCACCGCAATCATCGAGGCCGCGGGCGCCGGCGCCCCGGCGCGGCGGGAGGGCTAGAGCCATGGCCGTGATGAAGACCACGCGCGACATCAAGGGTGTCGGCGACCCGATCCCCCGAGCGGACGGCCGCGAGAAGGTGACCGGCGCCGTCCAGTACGTGGCGGACATACAGCCGCGCGGCCTGCTCCACGCCAAGCTGCTCCGCAGCCCCCACGCCCATGCGCGGATCGTCCGCATCGACACGAGCAAGGCCAAGGCCCTGCCCGGCGTCCGCGCGGTCATCACCGCCGCCGACATGCCGCAGCTCAAGAAGAAGGCGCCCACGCGCGCACACGCCGTCCTCGCCATCGACCGCGTGGTGTTCTCGGGCCAGCCCGTGGCGGCGGTGGCCGCCGACGAGCTCGCCATCGCCGAGGAGGCCCTCGATCTCATCCAGGTCGAGTACCAGGTGCTGCCGGTGGCGGTGGATCCTCTGAAGTCCATGCAGCCGGGGGCGCCGCCGGTGGCGGAGGCGGGAACGGAAGCCGACACCAGCGAGGCCCTCGCGCACTCCGCGGTGGCGCTGGCCTCCAGCGAGACCAAGCCCGCCAAGGCCGTCAACATCTCCCAGCAGGCGAACGTGAAGCGCGGAGACGTGGCCAAGGGCTTCGCCGAGGCCGAGCACATCCTCGAGAAGACGTACCGCGTGCCCATGGTGCATCAGGGCTATCTCGAGCCGCATGCCGTGCTCGCGCAGTGGGACACCACCGGCAACCTCACCCTCTGGGCCAGCACCCAGGGCTCGTTCAACACCCGGTCCGAGGTGGCGGACGTGCTGGAGATCCCGGAGAACCGCATCAAGGTGATTCCCGTGGAGTGCGGCGGCGGCTTCGGCGGCAAGATCCGCGCCCTCTGCGAGCCCATCACCGCCGAGCTCGCCCGCGTGACCAATCGGCCGGTGCGCTACGTGATGACCCGGCGTGAGGAGCTCGAGGCGGGCATGCCCGCGCCCCAGGTCATCATTCGCCTGAAGACCGGGGTGAAGCGCGACGGGACTCTGCTCGCGCTGGAGGCGGAGACCATCCTCGACACGGGCGCCTTCTCCGGCACCGTGCTCGCGGTGAGCGCCGTGTTCCTGGGCAGCATGTACAAGTGGCCGGCCTTCGACATCAAGGGCATGGAGGTGCTCACCCACAAGCCCAGCGTGGCCGCCTACCGCGCCCCCGCCGCGCCCCAGACCATCTTCGCCATCGAATCGCACATGGCACAGATCGCCCGCGAGCTCGGCCTCGATCCGGTCGAGTTCCGCATGCGCCACCTGATCCAGGAAGGCGACCCGATGGTGAACAACCAGCCCTGGCAGAGCAACGGCGCCAAGCAAGTGCTGGCCAAGGTGGGCGAGCACCCCCTCTGGAAGGGGCGCAAGGAGTGGGCGGCCAGCGGCGGCAAGGACGGCCGCGGCCTGCGCGGTACCGGCTTCGCCCTCGGCGGCTGGCTCGGGGGCCTGCAACCCACCAGCGCGACCGTCCGCCTCAACCCCGATGGCTCGCTCAACGTGCTGACGGGACAGGTGGATATCGCCGGCACCAACATCTCCCTTGCTCAAATCGCGGCGTCAGCGTTTGGGGTGGATTTCGACCAAGTGAAGATCACTACTGGCGACACCGACACCGCGCCCCTCACCGGCCTCTCCGCGGGCAGCAAGACCATCTACACCGTCGGCTCCGCCGTGCTCCAGGCCGCGCAGGACGCCCGCCGGCAGACGTTCGAGATCGCCGCCAAGGAGATGGAAGCCTCCGTCCACGACCTCGAGATCCGCGATGGGAAGGTGATCGTGAAGGGCGCGCCCGACAAGTCGGTGACGCTGGCGTCCATCGGCAAGAAGGGCAACCTCTACATGTCCAAGATTCCGCCCGTCCTCGGAACGGCCACGCCGGCCTTCTCCCAGCAGGCGCCGGGCTTCGCGGCCCAGATCGCGCGGGTCGAGGTGGACCCAGACACCGGCGAGACCACGCTCCACGAGTTCGTGGTGATCCAGGACGTGGGCAAGGCCATCAACCCGCTCGGCGTGGAAGGCCAGATGCAGGGCGGCGCCGTGCAGAGCCTCGGCATCGCGATGACCGAGGGCCTCATGTTCGACGACGCCGGGCGTCTGATGAACCCGAGCCTGCTCGACTACCGCAAGCTCACCGCCGCGGACCTGCCCAACATCGAGACCATCATCGTGGAGGTCCCCTCGCCGTCTGGCCCCTTTGGGGCCCGCGGAGTGGGGGAGCCGCCCATCGTGCCGGCGCCCGCCGCCATCGCCAACGCGGTCGAGGACGCGACGGGCGTGCGCATTACCGAGCTGCCGGTGACCCCGGAGCGTATCGCCCTCGGCCGGGTCGCCAAGGGCAACGGGGGCGCGCGGCCCCGGTAGGCTGCGATCGGGTCGTCATGCGGCCCAAGCTCAAGGTCTGGGTCACCTTCGGGGACCGGCTCAAGTTCGGGGATGGACGCGCTCAGCTGCTCCAGCTGATCGACGAGTTCGGCTCCCTGCGTAAGGCGGCGACCGAGCTGGGCATGTCGTACCGCAACGCCTGGGGCTATCTCCGCGAGCTGGAGGAGGCGGCCGGATTCACCTTCCTCGAGCGCGTGCCCGGGGGCGGGCCGCGTAGCGGCATGCGCCTCACCGACGACGCGAAGCGGTTCTTGAAGCGCTACCGGCAGTTCCGCGACGCGCTCGAGGGCGACATGAAGCGCCGGTTTGCTCGCTCCTACCCCAAGCAGCCGACGAGCAACTTCTAGGCCCGGCTCCCAAAGAATTAGGTTTCCGCCGGGGTAGCCACTTAAGGTGGCTACCATCGTGGGGAGCCCTGCCCGCGCCGCGTTCCTGAGGAAACCAAGATGGTGGGCGCTCGTTGCCCTGGGAGCGTTCGTCACCGGCTGCGCGGCGCCGCCCTATGCCCAAAACGAGGAGTTGTCCGGTCTCGTCCAGGCGTACCGCCAACAATCGGCCCAGGCGGCACAGCCTGCCAGCCCGCAGGGAATCCGCGCCCTCGGCGTCGAGTCCGCGCCCGGCCGGCCGGGCGAGTTCCTTGTGACCGCCGATCTCGATCGCGCGCCCCTGAAGCTGGTCGTGGAGCGGCTGTTCGAGGCCGCGCGCGTGCCGCACCTTATCTCCCAGCCCCTGTCCGGCCGCGTCACCGGGCGATTCGAGAAACACCCCCTGCCGAGCATGCTGAACGAGATCCTCGCTCCTCACGGGTACGTGGTTCAGGTGCGCGACGGGCTCATGGTCATCACGGATGTCCCCCGAGGATCGGACGCGGCGGGCCCGCCCGCGACCCCCGGAGCGGCGGCGCTGGCCCCGGGCGGCGATACGGCGCCGGCGCCCACCGCCCGCGGCATGCAGCTCCGGCATCTCGACCTCGAGGCCGCCACCAAGTTCCTCGAGGGAATCTTCCCCGTCGAGCCCCGCACGGGGGCGCGCCCAATCGCCTGGGCCGTGCAGCCCTACACGAGCACGGTGTTCGTCTCCGGCCCCCGCGGAGATGTCACGCGCGCCCTCCAGCTGCTGGACGAGATGGACCGCGGTCCGGCCCACGTGTTGATCGAGGCCCTGGTCGTGGAACTGGACACGAACGAGCTCGAGCGTTTCGGCACCGACCTCGGCAACTTCATGCAGAGCACGATCAATGGCCTGGGCACGGGCGTCGGCGGGACGAACATCATTTCGCAGGCTCCTCTAGGGCCCATCGGGGTCGCGCCCGCCGCGCTGCGATTCCTCTACAACGGGAACGTCAACAACCGCCGGCAGTTCGATGCCGTCATCGAGGTGCTCGCCTCGCAGGACAAGGCGCGGATCATCGCGCGGCCCTACATGGCCTCGGTGAGCGGCAAGCAAGCGGCTATCCAGATACAGCGAGAGCGCACGGTCGCCGTCGTGGCGGGGGTGGGCGGGCAGGTCACGTCCGACACGGAGACCATCCCGAGCGGTGTCGTGCTGACCGTGACGCCCTGGGTGATGGAGGACGACCGTGTCAGGCTGGAAGTACAGGTGGAGCACTCGCTCTTTCTTCAACCGGCGCCGAACTCGGGCATCCTCGTGGAGAAGGACTCCAACAAGGCGCAGACCAGCATGCAGCTGCGCAGCGGCCAGAGTGTCGTGATCGGTGGGCTTGCCCTGCAGGAAACCTTCTCGAGCAATGCCGGCTTGCCGTGGCTCCGGAATGTCCCGTTGCTGGGCCTGCTGGCCGCCAAGCAAACGGGGACCGAGCGCAAGCAGGACGTCGTCGTCTTCGTCACGCCCTACGTCTGGACTCCCTCCGTTGATTCGCCCATTCCCCAGCCCGACGCCTTCAAGTTCCAAGAGGGCGACGAGCTCACCGCCATCGAGAAGTGGAAGCGCCGCTGGATTAAGCCCTGACGGCCTAGACCGCTTCACCCTCCAGGCGGGCCACCAGGTCGCGGAGGAGCTCCAGCCCCCCGCGATCGAGCGTGCGGTCCGACACGATCAGCTCGACATCCGGCGGGATGCTCTTGCGAATGCGGGAAGCGCCCTGCTCGGAGCAGAGCACGATGCGTGTGAGCTCGAGCATGCGCCCTATGGACCAGGGATCGTCCGCCGAGGCCAGCACCGGCGCGATCTGCGTGAGCCCGGCCGATTGCACCGACCGGAGCAGGTTCTGGCTCCCCGTTGACGTGGTGCAGACGAGGCCGACGGTGGTGCCGGCGGGCAGCTCGGTGAGCCGCAGCAGCGTCGAGATATTCGCCTCGGACAGCAGCGCCACCACCGGCGGCCCGTCGGCGGGCACCGCCGCCTTTACTTCATGGATGTGGAAGAAGGTAGTGACGATGACGCGGAATCCGGCGAGGAAGGCCGGATCCTCGGCGATACGCTTTTCCAGCTCCTCGACGAGCACGCGGTCCACCGCTAGCGGCAGCTCGGCCTCGATCGTCTCGCGGTAGCGGTTGAGCTCCTCCCAGTTGCACTCGACCAGCAGGGCGCGGAGCTTGGGCGCGCGGGGACGGTGCCCGGCCTGGGGGGCTCGGGCCGCCACCGTGGCGAGCAGCTCCTCGTGGGTGAAGCCCAGCCGGCGCGCCTTCTCCGTCGTCTCCTCGACGAGACGCTCCAGGCTGCGCGCCGCGCGACCCTGCCGGGCCGGCGGCTGGTCCACCACGAAGGTGCCGCGCCCTTGCCGGCTCTCCAGATAGCCGTCCTTGAGGAGATCGGCAAGGGCGCGCGCGGCCGTGTTCCGGTTGATCCGGAGAAAGCCCGCCAGCTGCCGAACCGTGGGCAGCTGCATGCCCGGCTTGAGGCGCCCCGTCTGTATCAGATGGCGCACCTGGGTCGTGAGCTGCACGTGCACCGGCACGCTGCTCTGCCGGTTCACCTGCAGTCCCGACGGCGGGGCGATGCGCGAGGACGCCCGCGGCACCGGGCTGAGGCTCTAGGCGGCCAGGCGCTTGGGCTGGGCGGGGCTCGGCGTACGGCCCGCTAGCCAGCGCCCGGTCCGGATCAGGGCCATCCCGAGCGACACGCGCAGGGCGGGCCGCTCACCCTTCAGCGAGGCGACCAGGTTCTGCCTCGCCGCCTCGGCCCGCGCATCGGCCAGCTTCTGATACGCCCAGCTCTCCTCCGCATGCGTGTTCATCTCACTGCTCCTCCTTGGCTTGATCGGTTAATGTCCTAGGCCATTATGACACTATAGACCTACTGCGTCAAATTCTGTTCTTCGCCCTTTTGGTGGTCTGGAACTTCGCGCCGGCGGTATGGTCTAACTGTGCGTGGTGAGAGCCCTTCCGAGTCCCGGACCTTTCTCGACCGCCTCCGGGCGGGGGACCCGGAGGCCTTCGAGGAAATGGTGGGGACCTATCAGCATCGCGTGTATGGAGTGGCCCTCCGGATGATGAGGAGCCCGGCCGAGGCAGAGGAAGTGGCCCAGGAGGCTTTTCTCCGCGCGCATCGGGCGCTGGGGGAGTTCCGGGGTGAGGCGCGGCTCTCGACCTGGCTCTATGCCATCACCTCGCGGCTCTGCCTCAACCGGCTGGCTTCTGGCGAATCACGCATCGCGCGCCACCGCGCTGACGAGCTGGCGGACCTGCCGGGCCACGAAGGGGATGAGCCGGGCGGAGATCTCGAGCGCGACGAGCGCCAAGCGGCGCTACACCGGGCCATCGACGAGCTTCCCGAGGACCGGCGCATCGTGGTGACGCTGCGCGACCTCGAGGGCCTCTCCTACGAGGACATCGCGGCGGCGCTGGGGCTCGAGCTCGGCACGTTGCGCTCTCGCCTGCATCGAGCCCGCGTGGACCTCAAGGAAAAGCTGGAGCGCTATCTCACATGACCTGCGCGGAGAATCGCGAGCTCCACTCGGCGCTCCTCGATGGGGAGCTCCGCGGCGACGAGCGGGCCCTCGTCGAGGGCCATCTCGCCGGCTGCCCGGAGTGTACGCGGGAGCTCGAGGGTCTGGCCCGCATGCTCGGGATGCTGCACGCTCTGCCCGCCGCCCGAGCGCCCCTCGGCTTCGTGGACCGCGTCCTCGAGGCCGCGCGACCGACGCCCTGGTACGCGCGCCTCGGGCGGCGCGTCCTGCAGCCCTGGCGCGTGAAGCTTCCGCTGCAGGCGGCGGCCCTCGTCGTGGTCGCGCTGGGCGCGGTCTACGTGTACCAGAAGACGCCCGAGCTCCAGCAGGCCGCGCGCTACGAGGCCTCGGCGCCCACAAGTCCTACGCCGAGTGCGCCACCGCCCGCCGCCCGCGAGCCGGCCCCGCCCGCGCCGGCTCGCGCTCCCGAGCCTCCGGCCGGCTCCAAGGCTGCCGAGCGCCAGGAACCGGCGCCGCGCGCGGACTCCCCCGAGCTTGCCAAGCGGGAATCGGACACGGGAGCACGCGATGCGTCCCGGTCGAACGTGATGAAGGACGCGCCGCCGCCCGCGACGCCGGCCCCCGCGGCGCCGGCCGAGGCGGAGCGCGCGCGGGAGAAGAAGGCGGATGCGCCGGAGCCGGCTCCACGCACCCAGGCGGAGGGCCGGAGCTCGCGGCTGGGGGAGGCGGCCCCGTCGGCGCCCCTGCAGTCCCGCATGCTGGTCGCCCCTGACGCCTCCGGACGCCTGGCCGTTGACGACCGCGAGGCTGCCGAGCGCGCGCTGGCCGAGCTCCGCGCCCGGCTTGGCGTCGCCGAATCGTTCCGCCGCGACGCCGGCGAGGGCGGCGTCCTCATCGAGATGGTCGTGCCGCGCCAGGGCTATGCCGACTTCGCCCTCGGGCTCGCCGCGATCGGGCGATGGACGGCCGATCGCGTGCCGGCGGTCCCGCCCGAGCAGATCCGCCTGCAGATCCTGCTGGTTCGCTGAGCCCCCGCTCGGGCGGGAACTTTCGCCGCCCTCCCCGGTCGAACTGGACAGACACACCCACACCAGCTCAACCGGCCGAAACAGGCCAGGAGGACGGTCCATGAGGCGGAAGCTCGTAGCGCTCGCGCTGCTCTACTTCGTCGCCACCGCGCAGGTCGCGGCGGCGGCGACGCTGCCCATCACGCGGGAAAGCCAGAAGGACGTGATGATCACCATCTACAACGGCAACCTCGGCCTCGTGAAGGACGTCCGCGAGGTGCGGCTGCCCGCGGGCATCAACGAGGTGCAGTTCAAGGACGTGGCGGCGCAGATCGATCCCACCACGGTGCACTTGAAGTCGATCACCGATCCCGCCGGCCTGCGCATCCTCGAGCAGAACTACGAGTACGACCTGGTCTCCAGCGGCAAGCTCATGGAGAAGTACGTGGGGAAGAAGGTGCGTCTCTACGGGAGCGACGGGACGTACGTCGAGGCGACGCTGCTCTCCACCAACGGCCCCGTCTTCGACATCAATGGCCAGATTCACCTTGGCCATCACGGCCGCATCGTGCTGCCCGCCCTGCCCGACAACCTCGTTTCCCAGCCCACGCTCGTCTGGCTCCTGCGCAATCAGCTCGACCGGCTGCAGCGGGTGGAGGCCTCGTACCTCACCGGCGGCATCACATGGCGGGCGGACTACGTCATGGTGATCAACGCGTCCGACACCCGCACCGACCTCACCGGGTGGGTCACGGTGGACAACAAAAGCGGAACGACCTACGGCAATGCCGCGCTCAAGCTCGTGGCCGGCGACGTCAACCGCGCGCGTGACCCGCGTCGCGAGGGGCGGATGATGGACATCGCGGCCAAGGCGGCGGCGCCGGCGGCGGCCAGCCGCGAGTTCGCCTCCGAGGGGCTGTTCGAATACCACCTCTACACGCTGGACGGGCGCACCACCATCAAGGACAACCAGACCAAGCAGCTCACCCTCATGTCCGCCGCCGACGTGGCCGTGAAGAAGGAGCTCATCTACTACGGCGCCCATGACTACTATCGCAACTCCTACGGCATGCCCGTCTCCAACCAGAAGGTCGCCGTCTTCCTGGAGCTCCGCAACAGCAAGGACAACCGCCTCGGCGTGCCGCTGCCCAAGGGCAAGGTGCGGGTGTACAAGGCGGACGGGGGCGGAAGCCAGCAGTTCATCGGCGAGGATTGGATCGACCACACGCCCAAGGACGAGAAGGTGAAGATCAAGCTGGGCAACGCCTTCGATGTGGTGGGCGAGCGCACGCAGAAGGACTGGCGGAAGATCGCCTCCCACCTTTACGAGGTGGAGTGGGAGATCTCGCTCCGCAACCACAAGTCGGAGGCCCAGACCATCACGGTAATGGAGCCCCTGCCGGGCGACTGGCAGGTGCTGACCTCCACGCACCCCTGGGAGAAGGTCGAGGCCCACACGCTGAAGTACGAGGTCTCCGTCCCCAAGGAGTCCACCGCCAAGCTCACCTATCGGGTGCGCCTCAAGTTCTGAGCCGTTCGTTCCATCTGGGAGCCATCAGCCTCCATGTGAGAGCCATCAGCCTCCATCAGGATGTCGGGCGCGAGGGGTCGTGCTACGGTGAGAGAGCATGACGCGCTCGCCGAGCGGACCCCTCGCGCTGCTTCTCGCCGGGGCAGCCTCGGCGCTCCTCCTCGGGGCGTCCGCGGCCACCGCGGCTGTCGACGAAGCCGGCCGGCTCTGGCTGGTCGGGGAGCGTGCCTTCGAGGACCGGCTCAACTCCGTGGCACGCGTCTCGCTCGAACGCCTGATCGAGCGCCACCCCTCGGACCCCCGCGTGCCGCAGGCGACGCTGCTGCTGGGTAAGGTACGTTTCGCCGAGCGGAGCTACGAGCCCGCCCTCGCGGCCTTCCGGCAGGCGCGCGCGATGACGCCTCCGCCGGGCGAGCCCGAGGAGGCCCGCTACTGGGAGGCGGAGACACTCTTCCGCATGGGCCGCTTCGATGCCGCCCGCGGCGCCTACGACGCCCTCATCGCCGCCAATGCCGCGTCGAAGTTCGCGCCGGACGCCTACTACGGTCTCGCCTGGTCGGAGCTGGAGCTCAAGCATCGCGAGCCCGCCGTCAATGCGTTCCGGCAGCTCATCACGGCGTATCCCGACCACGTCCACGTCCCGCCCGCCACCTACTATCTCGCCCGCACGCTCGTGGATGCCAAGCGGTACGAGGAGGCCCTCGCGCTCCTGCGCGGCTATCCCGAGCGCTACCCGACCTCCAAGCTCGTGCCCGACGCCCGGTATCTGCTGGGCGTGGCGCGGATCTCGTCGGGGGATCGCAGTGAGGGAATCGCCGACTTGCGTGCCTTCATCGCCGCCAATCCCCAGCACGAGCTCGCCAATCAGGCACGGCGGCTGATCGTCGAACAGCTCCTCAAGGACGGCCGCAAGGAGGATCTGGCCGAGGAATACAAGACGCTCATGGCGCAGTCGCCGCACACGCCCGAGGGCGTCTACGACGCGGGCTTCATCGCCACCCGTCTCGGCCGCCCGCGCGACGCCGATCTCGCGTGGGCGGCCCTTCGCAAGGAGTTCCCCGACCACCCGCTGGCCGCCCGGGCTTCGCTGGATCTGGCCCAGAGCGCCTTCGGGCGGGGGAATTTGAAGGACGCGGTGGCGCTGGCGCGCGGCGCGGCCAAGAGCGAGGACCCGGCGGTGCGGGCGCAGGCCGAGCTCCTGATCGGCGAGAGCGAGCTCAAGCAGAGGCGCCCGGCGCCGGCGCTGCAGGCGTTCCGGGCCGCGGCGGAGGCGGCGGGCAGCGAGGAACCCGCGGTGCGCTTCCGGGCGCTCGCCGGCGCCGGCCTCGCGCTCGAGGAGCAAGGCAAGCTCGCGGAGGCGATCCGGTACTACGATCAGGTGGCTGCCGACTGTCCCGATAAGGAGCTCCGCGCGTGGGCGCGGACGCGAAAGACCGCGGTGGCGACCCAGCTGAAGCCCGCCCCCAAGCCCTCGCCCGCGCCGGCCAAGCCTGCGCCGTCCGCGAAGCCGGCGCCCAAGTCATGAGCCGGCGTCGCGCGGCGGTAGGCCTCGCCTTGCTCGTGACGCTGTCGGCGCTCGCGGCCGTGGCGCAAGGGCAGACGCCGTCCCCGCTGTCGGGAGCCGCCGCGGCGCCGGCCGCGCCCGCGGCGAGTGCGACGCCACGGCCGACGCTACCACCGCCCGACCTCGTGCCTGCGCTCCGGCTCGTCTCCCCGCCGCTCGACAAGCCGGCGGTCGCCTTGCCGTCGCTCCCGCTCCCCGCCGCGCCGGCGCCATTCCCCATGCTGCCGCCGCCCGCGGTGGCGAGCGACCTCGGCCTCCGGCCGACGGCGCCCATGCCGCCGCCGCGCGCGCTGGCGTGCAATCCTCTGGGCAGCGTGTTCGGCGTGGCCTCGGAGCAGCTCGAGTGCGGGCGCGCTCGCTACCAGAAGGGCGAGCTCGAGCCCGCGCTGGCCGAGTTCCAGGCGGTGATCGGCCGGGGCGGCGATCGCGCGGTCGTTCGCGAGGCGCGCTACTGGACGGCCGAGACCATGCTGCGGCTTGGCCGGCGCGACGCCGTCGTCACCCATCTCGACATCGTGGCGAAGGAGGATCCGCGCGGCGAGCTCGGCGCCTATGCCACGCACTCGCTCGGCTGGGTGGTCCTCGAGCGGGGCGACGCCGAGCGCGCGCTCGAGATCTTCCAGCGTTTCCTGCGCGGCAGCGTGCCGCCCGATCTGGTGCCGACCGCGCGGCACGGGCGCGCCCTCTCGCTCCATGCCCTCAAGCGCTATCCGGAGGCGCGGGACGAGTGGCTGTCCCTTCTGAGCCGTAGCGTGCCCCGGCCCCTCGCGGCAGAGGCGTCGTACTGGCTGGGCGACACGCTGGGCCGTCTCGGGGATCCTGCCGCTGCCGCGCAGCGGCTGCAGATCTTCACGGCGGCGGGTCCGCAGCTCCTGATCGAATCCGGCCTCATGCGCCTGGGCTGGTGGCGGCGCGAGGCGGGGCAGCCCCTCGAGGCGGTGAAGACCTACCGCGGCCTCCTCACCGCCTATCCCCGCACTGCGGAGGCGCTCTGGGCGCGGGCGGGCCTGGTGCGGGCGCTGCTCGATCTCGACGACTACCCAGCCGCGCGCGCCGAGGCGCGCCTCCTCGAGCGGTCGGGGGTATCGAACACGCTCGCGCCATCGGTGCGGTTGCTGCTCGCCCGCCACGTCGTGGAGAAGAATCTCACCGCCGAGGCGGAGACTCTGTTCACCGACCTGCTCGCGCTCGACCTCGATACGGGCACCCGCGGCTACGTGCTGGCTCTCAACGGCGAGGCCCTGCGGCGCACGGGCCAGACGGCGGAGGCGCGCGAGCGCTTCGTGGGGGCGCGCCAGGGGCAGGGGAGCGCAGAGGTGCGCACCTTCGCCGGCGCCCGGCTGGCTCAGATGGAGCTGGAGGCGCGCCAGCTCGAGCAGGCGCGGGACATGGCCGATCGCCTCCTCGCGGAGGCGCCGACGCCCGCGGTGCGGCTCTACGCGGGCATCGTCGCCGCCGAGGCCTCCTACGGACTGCGCCAGTACGATCGGGCGGCGGCGCACTATCGCCGCGTGCTCGCGGAGCCGATCGAGCCGGCCCTGGCCTCCTCCGTGCGGCTCGGGCTTGGCTGGGCGGAGCTGCGTCGCGGTCGGCCGGACGCGGCGCGCGCGGAATGGACGCAGTTCGTCGACGGCGCCGGGCAGGATCCGCGCGTGCCCGCGGTGCTCCTGCTCTCCGCCGAGCAGAGCGCCCGGGCGGGCGACGACGCCGGCGCGCGCGCCCTCCTCGAGCGCCTCGTTTCGCGCTTTCCGGACGACGAGCAGGCGAGCCCCGCGCGTCTCGACCACGCCATCCTTTTCCTGCGCGCCGGCGACCACGCGGGGGCCCTGCGGGACCTCGATCAGCTCGCCGGCCGCGCCGCCCTGTCGCCCTACATCGGGCGCATCCGCATGACGCGCGGGGTGGCGCTGCTCCGCGCGGGCCGCCCGGACGACGCACGCACCGAGTTCCGGGGCGCGCTGCTCGACGGTGAAGATGCCGCCCGGGTGGGGCTCGGCGTGGCCGCCTTCACGAGCCGGCAGTGGGACGAGGCCGCTCGCCAGTTCGCGGCCGCGCGCGACGCGGCGGTGGGCTCCGTGGCCGCTGCCGCCGAGTACGGCCTCGCCGCCGTCGCCTTCAATCAGGGCAAGACGGACGATTTCCGCCGCCTCGCGGAGCCGCTGCTGACGGGTCCCGGCGACCCCGCGACCACGCCGGGGCTCCTCCTGGGCATGGCCTATCTGGCCGGCGAGGAGCGGAAGTGGGCCGATGCCCGGACGCTCGCGCTGCGGCTGAGCCGCGACTTCCCGAAGAGCGACGCCGCGCCGGCGGCGCTCGCCGCACTCGGCGCGGGCGCGGCCCGCGACGGGCAGTGGCCCATCGCGCGCGAGGCGTACGTGGCGCTCGCCACGGGCTATCCGCGTCATCCCGCCAATGAGGCGGCCACGCTGGACGTCGCGGAGGCGTTGATCCGCACCGGCGCGCCCGCGGAGGCGCGGTCTCGCCTCGAGACCTTCGTGGACGGCAAGGCCGGCGACCCGCGGCGCCCCCGCGCGCTCCTCCTCCTGGCGCAGGCCTACGAGGCCGGGGGCGAGAAGGACAAGGCGCTCGACCTCTACGCGCGGCTGCGCCGCGACTATCCGTCGGCCGAGGGCATGGAGCGCGCGACGTTCGCCCAGGCGCGCCTCCTCCAGAGCGACGGGAAGTGGGATTCGGCGCGGCCGTTGCTCCAGAAGGCGCTCGACGCCGAGGATCCCGTCACCGCCGCGGAGGCCGCGTTCCGTCTGGGCGAGGGGCATCGCGGCGCGGGGCAGCACGGCGAGGCCGTGCAGGCCTACATGACGGCGGCGTATCTCGCGCCCGAGGCGGCGTGGGGGCGGAAGGCGTTGCTCGGGGCGGGGCAGTCGTTCGTGGCGCTCCGGCAGAACGGCTCGGCTGTCATCGTGTACCGCAAGCTGCTCGCGGCTCAAGACGCCGAGCCCGAGCTGACAGAGGCTGCGCGCAAGGAGCTCAAGTCTCTCGGCGTGAATTGACAGCCGCCGTCTGATCGGTCACCCAGCACAGCCGGGGGGCGGGTCTGTTATCATTTCACTCCGATGAATGGCTACGGCGGGCGCATCCTCTTTGTCGATGTGGGGAGCGGTGCAACTCGCGTCGAGCCGGTCAGCGAAGGTCACGCCCGCGCGCTGCTTGGGGGGAACGGGTTCGCGGCGCGGTTGTTGCTCGATCATGTGCCGGCGGGCGTGGATGCGTTTGATCCGGCCAATGTGGTGGTGTTTGCGGTGGGGCCGGTGACCGACACGAGCGTGCCCGGCAACAGCCGCGCCTGCGTGGCGTCGAAGTCGCCGCTCACCGGGCTCTTCTTCGACTCCACCTTCGGCGGGCGCTTCCCCGCCACTATGAAGCGGACCGGGTGGGACGCGATCGTGATCACCGGCCAGGCGCGCGAGCCGGTTTACGTGCGCGTCACCGAGGAGGGCGCCACGCTGCGGCCGGCGCGTGGCCTCATGGGCAAGACCACCCGCGACACCGTCCACGCCATCCAGGAGACGGAGGGCGCCGCCGCCGACGTGATGGCGATCGGCCCCGCGGGCGAGCGGCGCGTGCGCTTCGCGTGCCTGGCCACCTACTGGAAGAACCGCGAGGGCGTGGCGGGGCGCGGCGGCATCGGCGCTGTGCTCGGCGCCAAGAATGTGAAGGCGGTGTCGGTGGCGGGCGGGCGGAAGACCGAGCCGGCGGATCCCGCCGCGCTCAAGGCCCTGATCGAGGAGCGCCGCGAGCCGATGACCACCGGCACCAAGGCGCTCTCGACCTACGGGACGCCGTTCCTCGTGAAGCCGATCAACACGCTGGGCGCGCTCGGCGCGTACAACCTCCGCCAGGAGACCTACGCGGACGCCCTCGCCATCTCGGGCGAGGAGATGCACGCGCGCTATCACGACCGCGACACCACCTGCCTCAAGTGCCCGGTCGCCTGCGGCAAACAGTACGAGATCCGCGACGGCGAGCTCGCGGGGCTCAAGGCCAAGATGCCCGAGTACGAGACCATCTTCGCCTTCGGCTCCATGCTGGGGAATGCCCACGCGGGCTCGCTCACACGCGCCAACGATCTCTGCGATCTGCTGGGGCTCGACACCATCTCGATGGGCGTGACGCTCGCCTTCCTCGCCGAGGCCCTCGAGCGCGGGTGGGTGAGCGAGGCGGAGGTGGGCGTGCCGTTCGGCTGGGGGCGCTGGGAAGGCATGCTCCGCCTCATCGAGCAGACCGCCGCCCGCGCGGGCTTCGGCGACCGGCTCGCCGAGGGCTCGTGGCGGCTCGCCGAGTCGCTCCATCCCGAGGCCACGCGTTCGGTTTACGCCGTGAAGCGCCTCGAGCTGCCCGCGCACTCCGCGCGCGCCCTCAAGGGCCTGTCCATCGGCTACGCCACCGCCACCCGCGGCGGCAGCCATCACGACACCCGGCCCACCCCGCAGTACGCGCCCACGTTCGACAAGCGCTCGCCCGACGGCAAGCCCGAGTTCGCGGTTCGGAGCCAGCACTACACGGCGGTGGGCGACTCGCTGGTGATCTGCCGCTTCACCTCCGAGCGCGGCTACGGCCTCTACGTGGAGGAGCCGTACGCGCGGATGGTGCGGGCCATCACCGGCTGGGACGTCACCGTGGAGGAGCTGGAGCGCATCGGCGAGCGCGTGATCAATCTCGAGCGCGCGTTCAACGTGCGCGAGGGGGTGCGCCGCGCGGCCGATGTTCTGCCCTGGCGGGTGATGCACGAGCCCATTCCCGACGGGCCGTCGGCAGGCATGTTCTGCCCGCCCGAGGAGCTGGGGGCGATGCTCGACCGGTACTACGCGCTGCGCGGCTGGGACGCCGAGGGGATCCCCACGCGCGAGCGGCTCGCCGCCCTCGGGCTCTGAGCCCGCCCGCCTTCGGGCGGCTGGCCCGAAGCCCCACCGTATATCGACCCACAAACTGCTGATTTATAACGTTTCTCTATCTGGCACGGCTGATGCCATACGACGAGGCCAGAGGAGGGAAACGAAAATGGAACTCGAGACCGTGCTGACCCAGGGACTGACGTACGTAGCCGCTCTCGCCCTCCCTTTGTGGCTCCTCGCTGAGCAGGTGGCCGGATGGTGGCTGCTGCGCAAGCCGAAGGGCACGGCCGAGCCGAAGGTAGTCGACGGCGCGCGGCCGCACGTAGCGCCGCGGCTCGAGCGCAAGACCGCCTAGCCGGACGGCGAGGCCGGGCGCCCCCTTCCCGGCCCTCGACGGCGTGCCTATACTCAGAGAGTGTTCCATCCCGTCGTCGAGAGTTGGTTTCGCGGCCGGTTCAACGAGCCCACCCCCGTTCAGGAGCGTGCCTGGCCGCTGATCGCCGCGGGGGGCGACGTCCTCCTCACCGCCCCCACCGGCTCCGGAAAGACCCTGGCCGCCTTTCTCGCCTGTCTCGACCGCCTCTTCCGCCGAGCCGTCACGCAGGGTCTGGAGGATCGCGCCGAGATCCTCTACGTCTCCCCGCTCAAGGCCCTCTCCAATGACATCCGTCGGAACCTCGATCAGCCGCTGACCGAGCTGGCGGCGGCCGCGATGGCCGCCGGCCTGCCCGAGCCCGTCATTCGCACCGCGGTACGCACCGGCGACACGCCCGCCCACGAGCGGCGGCAGGTGGGTAAGCGCCCTCCCCACATCCTCGTCACGACGCCGGAGTCCCTGTTCATCCTCCTCACCGCCGAGTCGAGCCGGCGCTGGCTCGCCGACGTCCGCACCGTCATCGTGGACGAGATCCATGCGGTGGCGGGCGACAAGCGGGGCGCCCACCTGGCGCTGTCCCTCGAGCGGCTGGACGCGCTGGTAGCCGCGGCGAGCGGAGGCCGGGAGCGGCTGCAGCGCATCGGGCTCTCCGCCACCGTGCGGCCGGTGGAGACGGCGGGCCGGCTCCTCGTCGGTGCGGACCGTCCGATCCCGGAGATCGTGGACGTGGGTCAGCGGCGCGACATGGATCTCGCCATCGAGGTGCTGCGCGACGAGCTGGGCGCTGTCTGCACCCACGAGCAGTGGGAGGAGATCTACGACCGCGTGGCCGAGCTCGCCCGGGCGCACCGCTCGACCCTGGTCTTCGTCAACACGCGCCGCCTCGTGGAGCGGGTCACGCGCCACCTTGCCGAGCGGCTGGGCGCCGAGCGCGTCGCGGCCCATCACTCGAGCCTCAGCCGCGCCCGGCGGTTCGATGCGGAGCAGCGGCTCAAGTCGGGCGAGCTGAGCCTGGTGGTGGCCACCGCCTCGCTCGAGCTCGGCATCGACGTGGGGACGGTGGACCTCACCTGCCTGCTCGGCTCGCCTCGCTCCATCGCCACCGCGCTGCAGCGCGTGGGCCGCTCGGGTCACGCCCTCGCGGCGACCCCCAAGGGCCGCCTCTTCCCCCTCACGCGAGATCAGCTCGTCGAGAGCGCGGCCCTCGTCCGCGCGGCGCGCCGGGCGGAGATCGACGGACTCGCTCTCCGCCGCGCGCCGCTCGACGTGCTCGCCCAGCAGCTGGTCGCCATCTGCGCGAGCGAGGAGCAGGAGGAGGACGCGCTCTTCGCGCTCTGCCGCCGCGCCGCGCCCTACGCCGACCTGACGCGCGAGAGCTTCGACGCCGTCGTGGACATGCTCGCCGAGGGCATCGCCACGCGGCGCGGCCGCGCGGGAGCGCGCCTGCATCGGGACGCGGTGGGCCGCCGGCTCATCGGGCGCCGCGGCGCGCGCCTCATCGCCATCACTTCGGGCGGGGCCATCCCCGAGACCGGCACCTATCAAGTGGTGCTGGAGCCCGACGAGACGCCCATCGGCACACTCGACGAGGACTTCGCCATCGAGTCCATGGCGGGGGACGTGATCCTCCTGGGCAACAGCTCCTGGCGCATTCGCCGCGTGGAGAGCGGCAAGGTGCGCGTCGAGGACGCCGCCGGCGCGCCCTCCACCATTCCGTTCTGGCTGGGCGAGGGGCCGGCCCGCACCCTCGAGCTTTCCGCCGAGGTGTCTGCGGTGCGGCAGGCGGTGGCCGACCGTCTCGACGACCCCGAGGCCGCGGCGCGGTGGCTGACCGACGAGACCGGGCTCGACGCCCGGGGCGCGGGCCTCGCCCGCGACTACATCGCGGCCGCCCATGCCGCCCTCGGCGAGGTCCCGACGCTAGACACGGTGGTGGTGGAGCGCTTCTTCGACGAGGCGGGCGGCATGCAGATGGTGATCCACGCCCCCTTCGGCGGCCGCATCAACCGCGCCTGGGGCATGGCGCTGCGCAAGCGGCTCTGCCAGAGCTTCAACTTCGAGCTGCAGGCCGCCGCCACCGACGACGGCGTGCTCCTCTCGCTGGGGCCGCAGCACAGCTTCCCGCTCGAGACGGTAGCGGGCATGGTGCACCCACGCGGCCTCGACGCGCTCCTCACCCAGGCCGCGCTGCAAGCGCCCATGTTCGGCTCGCGGTGGCGGTGGAACGCGACGCGGGCGCTGGCCCTGCTGCGCTGGTCCGGCGGCCGGAAGGTGCCGCCGTATCTGCAGCGCATGCGCGCCGAGGACCTGCTCGTGGCGGTGTTCCCCGACCAGCTCGCCTGTCAGGACAACATGGGCTCGGGTCCCATCGAGATCCCCGATCACCCGCTCGTGACGGAGACCCTGCGCGACTGCCTCACCGAGGCCATGGACGCGGAAGGCCTGCGCGAGCGTCTGGAGGCCCTGCACGCCGGCCGCATCCGCTGCGTGTCACGCGAGACGCCCGAGCCATCCGTCTTCGCCCACGAAATCCTCAACTCCAATCCCTACACCTTCCTCGACGACGCGCCGCTGGAAGAGCGGCGGGCGCGCGCGGTGGCGCTGCGGCGCGGCCTGCCCGCGGCGGTGGCCGAGGACATGGGCCGCCTCGACCCCGAGGCCATCGCCGCGGTGGTGGAGGAGGCCCGGCCCGACCTGCGGAACGCCGACGAGCTCCACGACCTCCTCCTGGACGTGGGCGCGCTGCCGGAGACCGACGCCGAGCCGGAGTGGCGCGAGTTCATGGACGCGCTCGTGGGTGCGCGTCGCGCGGCGTGGCTGCGCGGGGCCGGGCGCGTCTTCTGGGTGGCAGCGGAACGGCGCTCGCTGGCTGCCGCCATATGGTCCCGCTATCAGATGGAGCCCGACGTGGTCGAGCCGCCGGCGCGGCGGGCGCCCGCATGGTCCGGACGCGAGGGCGCGCTCGTCGAGGTGGTGCGCGCGCGGCTCGGTCTCACGGGGCCGATCACCGCGCCGGTTCTCGCCGAGACGCTCGACGTCACCCGGGGCGAGATGGAATCGGCCCTCGCCGCCATCGAGGCGGAAGGCGGAGTGCTGCGCGGCCGCTTCACCTCCACCGCGAACGCGCTGACCCACGGCGAGATCGAGTGGTGCGACCGGCGGTTGCTCGCTCGCATCCATCGCCGGACCCTGGAGGGCCTGCGGCGCCTCATCGAGCCGGTGCCCGCGGCGGCGGTCATCCGCTTCCTGTTCGCCTGGCAGCATGCGCGCCCCGGCGCCCAGCTGCACGGACGCGAGGGCCTGCTGCGCGTGCTCGAGCGCCTGCAGGGGTTCGAGGCGGCGGCCGGCGTCTGGGAGCGCGATCTCTTGCCCGGACGGATGCAGCGCTACGACCCCGGCTGGCTGGACGAGCTGTGTCTCTCCGGCGAAGCGACGTGGGGGCGGCTGGGCCGGCACGCGAGCGGTCGTCACGCGGGGCGGCGGCTCTCGCCGACGGTGCCGGTGGCCCTGCTCCTGCGCCGCGACCTCGGCTGGCTCCTCGAGCCGCGGGATGGCGCGCCGCTCGGCGAGCCCTCCGGTCCCGCGCGCGACGTGCTCGCGCATCTGCAGGGCGCGGGCGCCTCCTTCGTGGACGAGATCGCGAGCCGCGTGCGCCGTCTCCGCTTGGAAGTGGAAGAGGCCCTCTGTGAGCTGGTCACGGCAGGGCTCGTGACCGGAGACGGCTTCGCGGGGTTGCGCAGCCTCATGCACTCCGACAAGCGGCACCGCCCGCGGCCCGGGCACGTCCGTCCCGCCCGGCCTTCGAGCGGCACCGGGCGCTGGGCGCTCCTCGCGCCGCCGGCCGCGCCCGCCGAGGACGACGTCACCGAGGCCAAGGCGCGCCAGTACGTGCGGCGCTACGGCGTGGTGTTCCGCGACCTCCTGCAGCGAGAGTCCGGCGTGCCCGCCTGGCGCGACCTCCTGCGCGTGTACCGCCGGCTCGAGATGCGGGGCGAGCTGCGCGGGGGACGCATCGTCGCCGGCTTCGTGGGCGAGCAGTTCGCCGTCCCCGAGGCCCTCGAAGCCCTGCGCGCCATCAGACGTGAAGAGCCGCGCGGCGAGATGCTGCGCGCCTCCGCGTGCGACCCGCTCAATCTCGTGGGGATTCTCACCCCCGGTCCGCGGGTGCCCGCGGTGCTGGGGCATCACGTCCTCTATCGCGACGGCGTGCCCGTGCTCGACGAGACCGGCCGGCGCGGCCGGACCGCGTCTGTCTGATAGCGGCGGCCGCGGTTCGGTGCCGCCGCTCATCGAGTGCCACGCGCATGTTCTGCCGGACGCGGCGCTCGCGCGCTTTCCCGGGGGCGATAGCCCCCGCTTCGTCACCGCGGAGCGCCGGGTGCTCGCGCGCATGCTGGAAGCCCACGACGCCAGTGGCATCACCCAGGCGCTGATCTCGGACTCCTTCTACATGGAGACCTCGGCCGAGGAGCTGCCGGCCTGGAGCGCGACGGATCGCGCCCGGCTCTACAACGACAGCCTCGCCGGGCTGCTCGCGCGCCATCAGGGGCGGCTGGTCGGGCTCGGCTGCGTGGACCCATGGGCGGGGGACGCCGCCGCGCGCGAGCTGGAGCGGATGGTCGGTGAGCTCGGCTTCGCGGGCGCCCTCGTCAACCCGTCCGACGGCCGCCGCTATCTGGACGATGCGGCGTGCGCGCCCCTGCTCGCCGCCGCCGAGGGCTTGGCCCGCCCGCTCTTCATCCATCCCACGCGCGACCTGCCCGCCGACGAGCACTGGCGCGACTTCGTCCTCTCGCTCATCATGGGGCGGCCGACGCAGACCGCGCTCTGCGCGGCGCGCTTGATCTTTGCGGGCACGCTCGATCGGTTTCCACGCCTCGACCTGCTTCTCGCCCACGGCGGCGGTGTGCTGCCCTTCGTGGCGGGCCGGCTCGACGCCACCTGGTCGGCCTATCGTCCCGAGCGCTGGCACGGTCCCGACATCCTGACATTGGAGCCTTCCACCTATCTCCGCCGCTTCCACGTGGACACCAACACCTGGTCGCTGCCGGCGCTGCGCCTCCTCGTCGAGGTGATGGGCCCCGAGCGCCTGGTGATGGGCAACGATCAGCCGCCGGTGTGGGCGAGCCTCGAGGACTCGCTGGCCCTGCTCGCCGGCCTCGAGCTCGACGAGCCCGATCGCGAGGCGGTGCTCTGGCGGAACGCAGTCCGCCTCTTCCGGCTGCGCGACGTTCGCGTCGAATGACGAGCGAGGCCGAGATCCTCATCGTCGGGGGGGGCATCGCCGGCGCCTCGGCCGCCTATCACCTGGCCGCGCACGGTCGCCGCGTGACCCTGCTCGAGCGCGGGGAGATCGCCTCCGGCGCCTCCGGGGTCAACGGCGGCCTCATCGACTGTGTGGGCTGGGGCGACCACCCGGACCTTCAGGCTCACCTCACCGCGGGGAGCGTGGAGCTGTTCGAAGAAGCGCAGCTCGAGCTCGGAGAGGACATGGAATTCCGCCGTTCGGGCTCGCTCCACGCCATCCACACGCCCGAGCAGCACGAGTTCACGGCGGCTCGCGTCGCGGACATGTGCGCCCGCGGCCAGCGCGTGGAGCTGATCACCACGCGCGAGGCGCGCGCTCTCGAGCCGGCCTTCTCGGCAGATCTGCTCGGCGCCATGTACTCGCCTCTGCGGGCCCAAGCCGATCCCGTGAAGGCGACGCGCGCGTTCGCGACACTTGCCGCCCGGCGCGGCGCGCGCATCCTGACCCGCTGCGATGTCACCGCCTTGGCGCCGCGCCCGGCGGGCGGGTGGGTGGCGCGCGCGGGCGAGGCGGACATTGTCGCGGGCGTCCTTGTCCTCGCCGCGGGCGCCTGGTGTGGCGCCCTCGGCGCGCGGCTCGATCTCGACGTCCCGATCGTGGCCGTGCGCGGTCAGATGTGGGCCACGGCCGCGCTGGGCCCGCGCGTCTTCCACACCATCTCCTCCGCGGAGTCGGCGCTGGCATGGCACCGCGACCCCGGCGTCGCCCCGTCGAGCCTGACCATTCGCGACGGCCGCCGCCTCACCCGGCATCTCTACGGCCGGCAGCGTCGCGACGGCGAGATCGTCTTCGGCGGCGATCGCGAGCTGGTCGGCGAGGACACGACGCCCGATCCGGCAGGCATCACGGTGAACCGCGAGCACGCGGCCGACGTGCTGCCGTTCCTCCGCGATCTGCCGGCGGCGCGCACCTGGGCGGGACTCATGCCTTTTCCCCTGGACGGCCGTCCGCTCATCGGCCGCATCCCCGGCCGCGAGCATCTCTGGATCGTGAGCGGGCTGGCCTCGTCGGGCTTCGGACGCGGCCCGATGGCGGGGAAGCTCTTGGCCGATTCCGTGCACGGCGGGCAGCCGCTGCCCATCCTGGCGGACGCGGATCCCGCGGGCCGAGTGCGCGAGCTCAGCTCGCGCTAGAATGCCGCGATGGAGACGCTCACGGTGACTAGCCGGCGCGGGGTGCTATCGCTGGGACTGCTCTTCGCCGGCGTGCTCGCCGTGCCGGCGGCGGGCGGGCCGGACGGCGTCACCTACTCCCGCGACATCGCGCCGCTCCTCGCCGCGCACTGCCAGTCCTGCCACCGGGACGGCGAGATCGCGCCGTTTTCCCTCGCGAGCTACGACGACGCCTACCGCCGGCGGCAGCGCATCGTCCGCTCGGTGGAGCGGCGGAAAATGCCACCCTGGCCGCCCGTCGCCGGCCATGGCGACTTCCTCGAGGACCGGCGGCTCGGCGAGACGGAGATCGCGCGCCTGCGCGCCTGGGTGGCCGCGGGCGCCCCCGAAGGCGACCGGCGCGACCTGCCGCCGCCGCGAGTGTTCCCCGCGCGGTGGACCGCGGGGGATCCCGACGTGGTGCTGGCGCCCGGTGTCGCCTTCGACGTCCCCGCCGGCGACCGCGACCTTTACCGCTGCTTCGTCATTCCCACCGCCTTCGCCGAGGACCGCTACGTCACCTCCGCCGAGTTCCTGCCCGGCGACCGGCGCGTCGTCCACCACGTGCTGACCTGGGTCGATACCTCCGGCGAGTCGGAAGCGCTCGATCGCGCCGAGCCGGGACCGGGCTACACGTGCTTCGGGGGGCCGGGCTTCGCCACCGCCCGCACCGGGCTCGGGGGCTGGGCGCCGGGGGCGCGGCCGATCGCCATGCCCGCCGCCGTCGGAATGCTCCTGCCCGCCGGCGCGCGCCTCGTGATGCAGGTGCACTACCACAACCGCACGAGCGCGGCGGTGCGCGAGCTCACCCGGGTGGGCGTGCGCTTCGCGCGCGACACCGTCGACAAGCGGCTGCGGGTGCTTCCCGTGCTCAACCGCGAGTTCCGCATCCCGGCCGGGGCCGAGCGTCACGTCGTGCGCGCGAGCTTCGTGCTCCCGCCCACGTGGCATCTCCACGCCATCGGCGTCTCGCCTCACATGCATCTGCTGGGACGCGAGATGCGGGTGACCGCCACCTATCCCGACGGCCGGACGCGGTCGCTCATCTACATCGACGACTGGGACTTCCACTGGCAGGGGAGCTACACCTTCCGCGAACCGGTGCCGCTCCCCGGCGGAACGCGCCTCGACGTCGAGGCCGTCTACGACAACTCGCGTGGCAACCGGCGCAATCCGACGGTGCCCCCGCGCGAGGTCGGCTGGGGCGACGCCACCGACGACGAGATGTGCATCGCCTTCATCCGCGCCACCGTGGACACGGAGCGCCTCGGCCACCAGCCCGTCTACGCCGGACCCGTCGCCCGCTGACCGACGGCGGCGCGCTGGCGCTCGTACCAGCGCGACATCATCTCCATGGCGAGCCATGCCGCCGAGCAGCTCACCAGCAGCGACACGCGCCCCGTGCCCCAGCCCCAGCGGTCCACGATCCAGGCGAAGATCGTGGGCGAGCCGGCGTTGACGATGAGAATCGGCGTGGCGATCAGCCCGAGCACCGCGCCGTAGCCCTTCGCGCCGAAGAGCGCCAGCGGCACCGCGCCCCGCACGATGGTGATGACGCCCTGCGAGGCGCCCATCAGGAGCGTGAAGGCGACGATCAGCGGCAGGCTCCCCGTGCCCGTGAGCAGCAGGAGCAGGGACGGGGGCAGGACGCCCACCGCAATCCGGCCCACGGTAATGGCACGCAGCGAGCGCCCGAAGACGATCTCGACCACCCGCCCGCCGAACTGGGCCACGCCCTTCAAGGAGGCCACCGCGACCGCCGCTCCCGTGGCCAGACCCGCGGCCTCGAGCAGGGGGACCAGCTGCACCGAGATCACCCCGAACACGAACCCGTTGAGCGACATGATAAGGGCGAAGAGCACGATGGCGGCCGAGCGCGCGCGTCCCTCGAGCGGCGGCCCGTCCGGCGAGTCCGCCGGACCGGCGGCGGGCGCCGCCCCGTCCGGGGCCGTCTCGCGCCGAGCGAGACCGAACCAGTGAAGCGGCAGGCACAGCGCGAGGTTGATGACGGCGAACAGGACGAGGGTCTGCCGCCAGCCGATCCGTTGGTTCAGCGCGTGGCCGACCACCCAGAACACCGACGAGGCGAAGGCGCCGAACAGCGTGAGGTAGGAGATGGCCGCGCGGCCGCGCGACGGGGCGATCTGCACCAGCGCCGCGAACGCCGCATCGTAGAGGCAGAGGCGCATGCCGAGCCCGAGGAAGACCCACACCGCCAGGTAGGCCGCCTCGCTCCGGACCTGGGCGAGGGCGAACAGGCCGGTTGACACCAACACCGTGCCGAGCGTCATGACCGCCCGCGCCCCGTAGCGGTCGATGGCGCGGCCGACCGCGCTCGACACGATGCCCATGCTGAGCAGGGCGACGGTGAAGCCGAGGAAGACGAAGCCCCGGCTCCATCCCATGTCGTGCGCGATGGGGGCGGCCAGGACGCCGAGGCAGTAGTAGCTGGTCCCCCACGCGGTGATCTGGGTGATCCCAAGCGCGAGGACCGCGCCCACCATCGGATCGGCGAGCCGCGCCCGCCAGCCGGCGCGCGCCGTCACGCCGGCCAGGCAGGGGTTTTCATGCTTTGAAGTATATGCTACAGGGACGCATGGACGTGACCGGCCTCTCGACGCGCCTCGCGGTACCGGCCGACGCCGCGGCCATCGCGGCGATTTACAACGAGGGCATCGAAGAACGGATCGCCACGTTCGAGACGGAGCCGCGCACGGCCGAGGACATCGCCACCCGCCTCGCGGCCGGGGGCGATCACCACCCCACCGTGGTGGTCGAGCGAAGCGGCGCCGTCGTCGCCTGGGCCTCGGCCGGCCCGTATCGAAGTCGCCCGGCCTATGCCGGCGTGGCGGAGCACTCCGTCTACGTGGCCCGCGCCGCTCGCGGCTCCGGCGCCGGCCGGGTCGCGCTCGACGCGCTCAGCCGGGCCTATGCCGAGCGCGGCTTCTGGAAGCTCGTCTCGCGCATCTTTCCCGAGAACACCGCGAGCCTCCGGCTCCACGAGCGGTGCGGCTTCCGCGTGGTGGGGATCTACCAGCGTCACGGCAAGCTCGAGGGGCAGTGGCGCGACTGCGTGATCGTCGAGCGCCTGCTCCCCTAGCTACTGCATGTACTTGACGTCACAGCGGTAGGTCTTGTAGTCCCCGACGAAGAACGGCTGGAGGGCGGGCGCAAGCTCCTGGCGATAGAGCGGGCTCGCCTCGTACGCTTGCATGTCCGCCGAGCTCTCCCACAGGCTGACGGCGAAGCCGGTGTCCTTGTCGGCCGCGTCCTGCAGGAGCCACCGCCCGCGAAGTCCCTTGACGGCGCGGCCCTTGACGGCCACGGTGGCGTTGTACGTGCGCTCGAATTCGCTCCATGAGCCGGGCCGGAGCTTTCCCCAGGTGATCCGCATGATCATGGCCGGTCCTCCTCGCTGCGGGCGTTGTCTAGCGTGATGTGTCCGCCTTCAGGATACCCCGGCGCCATGACGCTCGGAGAGCCAGGCCGGACGTCCTCACCCCAGGCGCTGCTCGGCGCGTGTGAGCGATCGGCGCCCGGGCGGCGGTCCGGACTAACGGGCCGAGATTCTGCCTCCCCGGACGGCGCAAGTGCGCGTGCCTAGGGGCGCGTGATACGGTCGCCGGAGATGTCCGGCGTGCCATGAATCGGCGAGTGGCTCCTGTGGAAAGGTAAGGAGATCCCGATGCGTCGGGGTGCAAAGCCTGCAAAAGCGAAAGGTGAAAGCAAGCGTCGGCTCGCCCGCCAGTCAGGGAAGGGGGAAGGCTCGAGGGTGGGCGACCTCGAGAA
>Ga0209382_10000685_pt1 | contig 55133 bp, 48 predicted proteins | sample SoiMetdeltSBSDD5_FD_187599 | JGI IMG/M metagenome (GOLD analysis project Ga0209382, IMG submission 187599) | Bulk soil microbial communities from a Populus tree surrounding site in Tennessee, USA - Soil MetaG P. deltoides SBSDD5 (SPAdes) (version 2) | ecosystem: Environmental > Terrestrial >...
TCGCTCGAACTCCGCCAGGAGGCGCGCCGCCAGCAAGGACGCTTCCGCAAGAACCCGACGGCCTACCTGGCCGCGCTGGAGGCCAGGCTACTCAAGCCGAGTTTGCCGTCCTAGTTTTTTTGTGTCTCGGTCCCGCGGACACGTCATACGAGGTGGGTGCTCGATGTCTGCTCTCCGCGAGCCGATGGGCTCGACGCGTGCTGGTGCGCGCGACGTGCTCTTCATGGTTATGGCCGTCGCCGTCGGGCTGCCCTGGCTGTTCCTCCGGTTCCAGGGCTACCACGGCGACCCGGCCGTGATCGCCGGGTTCTCCGGCCTCGCGATCGTCGGCGCGGCGTTCCTGCTCTCCTGGGCCGCCGAGGCGTTCGAAAAGGATGTCTCCCAGGCACTGGCACTGGCGCTGCTCGCGCTGATCGCCGTCCTGCCGGAGTACGCCGTGGACATGGTGTTCGCCTGGAAGGCCGCCTCAGATCCGACCCAGGCCGGCTACGCCGTGGCGAACATGACCGGCGCCAACCGTCTCCTGATCGGCGTCGGCTGGAGCGCGATCGTGCTGGTCGCCTGGCTCCGCTTCCGCGCCACGAAGGTGACCCTCGAGCGCGGTCAGGCGATCGAGCTGGCGGTGCTCCTGGCGGCAACCCTCTACGCCTTCACGCTCCCGTTCCGGGGCGGCCTCTCCCTGATCGACACCGTCGTATTCGTCGCACTGTTTGGGATCTACACCTGGGCGGCGGCACGCGCCCCTTCGCACGAGCCGGAGCTAGTCGGCCCGGCCCGGCTGGTCGGCAACCTCGAACAGGGACCGCGCCGTTTCTGGACGCTGGTGCTGTTCCTCTGGGCCGCCGCGATGATCTTCGTCTCGGCCGAGCCGTTCGCCGAGGGGCTGGTCGAGACCGGCCTCCACTTCGGCATCGACGAGTTCCTGCTGGTCCAGTGGCTGGCTCCGCTCGCGTCGGAGTCGCCGGAGTTCCTGGTGGCGATCCTCTTCGCCTGGCGCGGGAACGCCGCCGCCGGCATGCGCGCGATGGTTTCCTCCAAAGTGAACCAGTGGACGCTGCTCGTCGGGACGCTGGCGCTGGTGTACAGCATCGCCTCCGGCCGGCCGGCTACCCTGCCGCTGGACGGCCGTCAGGCGATGGAGTTGTTCCTGACCAGCGCGCAGTCGCTGTTCGCCGTGGTGTTGATCGTCGCGCTGGCGCTGGACTGGAAGGGCGCGCTTGCCCTCTTCGTCCTGTTCATCGGCCAGTTGATCGTGCCGTGGCCCGGGGTGGACCTCGCCTTCGCCGTCGCCTACATCATGGTGGCGATCGGCCTGCTCCTGTTCGACGGCACCCGGCGCGCGGCACTGCGGCGCCTGCCCACCGAGACGAAGCTCGCCCTCTCCGGCAGCTCCCTCGCGGACGATCTGGCCGGCGAGCCGCTGCCTTCTGCGAGCCCGGACCACCCGGAGAGCCGCGCGCACGCCCATTCTCGCGTCTGACCCATCTCGCGCATCCGATCCGTAGCCCTCGGTGACTTTGCTGGCATAGGCAAGGTCGCCGAGGGCTCAACTCTGATCGGCCGCGCTCTCCTCCGCGATCTTCGCCAGGATCGCCCGGAGCTGTGCCGCGACAATAGAGGGATTGAAATTCGATCCTGGACCCATGAAGCGTTGCACGAGCTCGACAGTATCGTCAGGGATGCGACCAGTTTCGAAGATCCCCCCGAGGATGGTGAGCAACAGCATGAAAACCGCTGGATGGATGTACGTAATGCCGTCATGGGTTCGCACGCCGGCAGCGTCAATTGGCGGTCCATCCCTCAGATTCACCGTGACCACCACGTCGGCGTTGATTCGGCGTGCCGCGTTCCAGAGCCAGGCGTCGTTCGGGTCTGGGTGGGGCTCGATCCAGGCCGGCTCGTGCGGCTCTCCATCGTCAATCACGTGAATGTGCGGACTCACTCTGGAGAACCAGACGTGAGCCTCCTGCGAGTAGCGCGTCCAGAGCGCCTTCCATCCTGAGCTGCCAGTGGGAGGTTGGCTTCGACGAAACGTCCGCTTGATCCAGATCCAGAGACGAACACGTCCGGTCTCTTCAAGGATCTTCGGCGACCAATAGAGCTTGACGCGGCCTCGCTGAGCTTCTACAAGCAGATGTTCGGTCCAGGCAAACCCGGTGAGGACGTTAGCGTCAGGCACAACAAGAAGGGGCCTGAACCTGAGTGGAGTTCGTCCCTCAAACGCATCGTCAGGCACCTTCGTCCTCAGCCCCTGGCCACCAGTCGTAGATCTCCCTGAGATCCTCGTCAGTTGCCTCAAAGGGAGCAAAGGCTTCGGCAAGCTCAGCTTCAAACTTCAGCTGAGCTTTCACGACCGGGTCATCTCGGAGCTTCTCGACGGAGCGCCGGGTGATCTTGACCCATCCCTCGGCTGGACGGAACTCAAGTTTTCCTTGTCCAACCCAGGTCCACACGGGCGACACTGAGTTCACGCCGAGGATCGCAGCCGCTTCCTGCGCCGTGATCAGCTCGTCTGTCTCTGGTGATGTCGCACGAGGTGGAGGCGACTCGATCTCCGGCTCAGGTTCGCCGAGGCGGTCGATGATCGCGTCGAGGCTCTTGACCGCCTCTGCGTCGCCGCGCGCCAGCAGGTGGCTCCGCGCCGCTTCGAGCTGGCGGATCACGAGCCGGTCTTCCGTCGTCGCCATCGTGCGCCCCCATCGTCCCCGGCCTCTCGCGACACCCTCTCTTGATCCTACCAGATCCCGAAAACGCCTCCACCCCCTCGGTGGCTGGCCGAGGGGGCGGGGGTGTGGAGGAGGGAGTATGTTCAGCGCGCGAGCGTCAGCGCTCGGGCAGGTCGCTGTTGAACTGGTCGGCGATCACCTTCCAGCCGCCGTCAGCCTAGCGGCAGTAGGTGACCCCGGGTGTTCGGCTCTCACAGAGGGATTCGCCGGGCGACGACGGTCAGATCACCCGAGTTTCCAGCGCGCCTTTCGTGGGCGCCGAGCGCGGCACGCGGCCCAGCCTGCCGCCATCATGCCGGCCCCGGCCAGGGCCAGCCACGAGCGGTGCGTCGTCGCCCAGAGCTGAAAGCAGCGGTCGCTCGCCCGATTGTCGAAGTCGCCGTGGGCGCCCTGGTTCCCGGGCGCCGGCGCCCAGAGGTTGTCCGTCCGGTTCGGGTCTTCCGGGCCGTCGTGCTGCTGGCCCTCGTACCCCGTTCGCGCCAGGTACCAGTCGATCAGGCCCGGAGCGAGCTTGTTTCCCCAGATCGCCTGCACCGTCGACCAGCCGACCAGCAGTTCGCGGCGCCGGTGGTGGGCCGCCCAGTAGATCGCCTCGGCGGCGACCTCCGGCTGGAAGATCGGCGGGACCGGCTGCGCCTTGCGCGGCAGCCGACTCTTTACCCACCCGAACTGCGGCGTGTTCAACGCCGGCATCTGAACCTCGGTGACCCGAACCCGGCTCCCGTCGTGGATCAGCTCGCAGCGCAGAGATTCCGTGAATCCGTTGGCGGCGTGCTTCGCCGCGCAGTACGCCGCCTGGAGCGGGATGCTCCGGTACGCCAGCGCCGATCCCACCTGCACGATCGTGCCGTGGTCGCGCGGGAGCATCCGCCGAAGCGCCGCCAGCGTCCCGTGAACGTACCCCAGGTACGTCACCGAGGTGACGCGCCGAACCTCCTCGGCCGTCAGTTCCTTGATCGGCGAGAAGACCGAGGCCATCGCGTTGTTGACCCAGACGTCGATCGGCCCGAGCTCACGCTCGACGCGTTCTGCCGCCTGTTCGATCGCCTCAGCATCGGCCACGTCGGCCGGCAGCACCAGCGCCGTGCCGCCGAGCGCTTCGACGTCGCGCCGAGCCGACTCCAGCCTCTCTATGCCCCGCGCGATCAGCCCGATCCGCGCACCGCGCCTCGCAAACGCCTGAGCCGTTGCCCGTCCCACCCCGGCCGACGCACCGGTGATGACGACGACCTCGCCCCGCCCCGCTGCTGCCATCGCGGTCGCTCCTCGGCACCCGGCTCACCCGCCGGCTCACCCGAGCGCACTCTCGCAGGGGGCATGCCGGGTTAAGCCCCTCACCCCCTACCCCCTCTCCCGCGCGCGGGAGAGGGGGTAGGGGGTGAGGGGACATTCTTCTGAGGCTAGACGGCGGCGGCGTGCTTCCGGTTCGTGCGGATGCAGCGCGTGCAGGCGTTCACCCGCGTCGGCTGGCCCTTGATCAGCAGCACGGCCTTCTGGATGTTCGGCCGCCACATGCGGTTCGTCTTCCGGTTCGAGTGACTGACGTTGTGGCCGAAGCTCACCGTCTTGTCACAGATCTCACATCGACCCTTCACGGTCTCGTCCCTCGAATGTTCTGGACAGAGGCCAGGCCTCATGGCCGGCGCGGCAGCACCTCGGTCCGAGTGTCACGCACCTGACAGGCGCGCTGGGCAGTAACCCCTAGACGGCACGTCGACCGGAGGCGATATAATGGCCGTGCGAAGTGTAGCATGGCGTCTCCGGACGTCGCCACCACGCAGGAGCCGGGAAGCGGGCGCTGCTTCGCGTTCCCCTCTTCCCCAGGAGAGGGATCGTTTGGCCTCCGTTTCTCCGCCATCCGAGCCGGGCGCGAATCGCGCCCTCGACGTGCCAGTTTCCGGGTACGTTCCGGCTGACCTGACCGGCGACTCGTTGCGAGCCGCCCTCGAAGCCGCCGCGACCTGGCTCGAGCTCCAGGCCGCCAGCATCAACGCCCTCAACGTCTACCCTGTCCCGGACGGCGATACCGGCACCAACATGTCGATGACGATGCGGGCGGCTGCTGAAGCGTCCGCCGTCGAGCCGTCCGGCGAGGCCCACGCCGTCGCCCGGGCCGCTGCCCGAGGCGCACTGATGGGTGCGAGAGGCAACTCCGGCGTCATCCTCTCGCAGCTCGTGCGCGGCTTCGCCGAGGCCGTCGCGGACCAGGCAACGCTCGGCGTCCCACAGCTCGCCAATGGCCTGGAGGCGGCAGCGCGGGCCGGCTACCGCGCCGTCGGCAAGCCCGTCGAGGGCACGATCCTGACCGTGGCCCGCCGTGCCGGCGAGGAGGCGCGCGCCGCCGCCGCCGACGGCGCGGACATGCTCCAGTTCTGGGAGCGCGTCCTGCGGGTGACCGACCGCGCCGTGATCGAGACCACCGATCAGCTGGAGACGCTGCGGCGAGCAGGCGTGGTGGATGCTGGCGCCCAGGGGTACCGCATCATCCTCGACGCGTTCTGCCGGACCGCCCGGGGCGAGTCGATCGAGGGGGAAGAGATGCCAACGTCCGCCCCGGTTGCCAGCCAGGCGCTCGTCGCCGCGCAGCACGTCGGCGAGGGCGGCCTCGGCTTCTGTACCGAGTTCCTCGTCAGCCACGCCGCCGAGGACGAGGCCACCATCCGGGCGTTCATGGAGGCGCTCGGCGACTCGGTGATCGTCGTCGGCGACGACGATCTGATGCGTGTCCACGTGCACACCCTCCGGCCGGGCCAGGCGCTGGACTGGGCCGTCGAGCGCGGGACCGTCTCCAGCATCAAGATCGAGAACATGCAGCTTCAGCACGACGCCGGCAAGGAGGACGCCACCGGTACCCGTGGCCTCAGTAAGATCGGCGTCGTCGCGGTCAGCCCCGGGGCCGGCTTCCGCGCCCTCTTCTCCAGCATGGGCGCCGCCGCCATCGTCGAAGGCGGCCAGACGATGAACCCCTCCGTCCAGGACATCCTGACCGCCATCAGCTCCGTGGGCTACCAGGAGCTGATCCTGCTGCCCAACAACAGCAACATCCTGCTCGCCGCCCGACAGGCCGCCGAGCAGACGCCTCGCTCGGTCCGCATCGTACCGACCCGCTCGTTGCCCCAGGGGATCGCGGCCTTGCTCGCCTTCAACTACGGCGAAGACCTGGACACCAACGTCCAGTTGATGGAAGGCGCGGCCGAGGGCGTCGCCTCGATCGAGGTGACGGTCGCCGACCGCGATTCCGAGGCGAACGGGCAGGCGATCGAGAAGGGCCGGGCGCTCGGGCTGCTCGACGATGAGATCGTCGCCATCACCGACACCCTGACTGAGGCATCCCTCGGCGCCTTAGCTCTGGCCGAACCGGAAGGGCGCGAGATCGTCACTATCTACTGGGGAGCGGGCAGTAGCCGCGACGAGGCCGGCGAGTTGTGCGAGGCGATCCAGGACGCCCACCCACATCTCGAGACGGAGATCGTCGAAGGCGGTCAGCCCCACTACCCGTACATCATCTCCGTGGAGTAGCGCTGCCGTGCCACGCATCGCCGTCGTCACCGACAGCACCGCCGACTTCCCAGGCGATGCGCAGGAGCGCCTCGGAATCGAGATGGTGCCGCTTACCGTCGTCTGGGATCGAGACTCGTTCCGCGACAAGCTCGATCTGAAGATCGCCGACTTCTACGCGCTGATGCGCCAGCGCTCGACGCTCCCGACCACCTCCGCGCCGTCCGCCGGGGCGTTCGAGGAGACGTACGAGCGGCTGCTCGGCCAGGCCGACCACGTCATCTCCGTACATCTGGCCGGCAAGCTGAGCGCCACGCTGGACGTCGCACGGAGTGCCGCCGAGCGGGTCGGCGGCGGGCGTGTCAGCGTGGTGGACAGCGGCCAGACCACGATGTGCCTGGGCTGGCTGGCGATGCGCGCCGCCGAGCTGGGCGCCGAAGATACCGAGCCCGCGGCCATCGTCAGAGAGCTGGAAAGCTGGGTGCCACGCCTCCGGCTCTACGCCGTCCTCGACTCGCTGACCAATCTCCAGCGGGGCGGGCGGATCGGGCGGGCGCAGGCGCTGGTCGGGTCACTCCTCAACTTCAAGCCGCTGCTCCTGGTCAAGGAAGGGCAGGTGCTGCCGCTCGAACGGCCGCGCAGCCGGGCCTCGGCGATGCGCCGGATCGTGGACGTCGCGGCCAGCCAGGGGCGGATCCAGAAGATCGGCGTGGCCGAGGGCGACGCCCCGGAGATCATGGAGGATCTGGTGCGGATGGTCGGCGAGCGCGTGCCGGGCGTGCCGATCGACCGCGGCGAGATTGGTATCGTGCTCGGGACGCACGCCGGGCCGGGCGTCTTCGGCGTGGCGACGCTGCTGGCAGAGTAACCGGACCGGCATGGCGATCTCTGGCGCCCGGAACCTGCCGCCCGAGGTCGAGAACGCCCGTAAGATCCTGGAGCTCGAACGCCGCACCGGGCACCAGGACCGGGCGGTCACGACCGGCCTGGCCTCGTTCCTGGAGCGCTGGGAGCGTCGTATGGCCGGCACCAGCCGCCCGGAGCTGCTGCGCCTGGCCGGGCAGGTCATCGCGGCATTAGATGGATACGTCCTGCTGGCCCCCGCCGAGCGCGCCGAGCGCATAGAGACGGCCCTGAAGCTGTTAACCTCACCCCCCAACCCCCTCTCCTCCGGCGCGGAGAGGGGGAGAGGAACGACGCCAAATGTAGGGGCAGGTTTCCAACGTCCAATCCCGTCAGGTGACAACCCTAACCTGCCCCGTCCTCCTCAACATCCAACCCAGGCAAGCTCCAACCCTGACCTGCCCCGTTCACCTCACCACCCCGTCGACGCTCTCCCACCTCCCCCAGCACCCAGCACCCGGCACCCGGCACCCTCGCCGGACACGTCGCTCGATCAGGTCAAGGGGATCAAGGAGAAAGAGGCCCGGCTGTTCGCCCGCCTCGGCATCCACGTCTTCGGCGATCTGCTGCGCCACTTCCCGACCCGCTACCAGTCGTACCCGCCGCCGACCGCCGCCGCCGACCTGCTGATGCAGCCGATCGCCAGCTTCGTCGGGACCGTCCAGCAGGTCGACATCGCGCCGAGCCCGAGGGGCGGCCTCCATAAGATCGTCGCCACCATCGCCGATGAGACCGGCAGGGTCAGCGCCACCTGGTTCCGCCACGGCCGGTTCAGCCCGGTCCAGCTCGGGCATCGCGTCGCGATCAGCGGCAAGCTGACCCAGTTCGGCCGGAACCTCAACTTCGAGAACCCGGAGTGGGAGCGAGTTGGTCCCGATGGCGGTGAGCCCGTCCACACCCGCCGGATGGTGCCCGTCTACCCGCTCACCTCCGGTCTGACCGACCGCGCGGTCCGCGAGCGCGTCAAGTGGGCCGTGGACGCCCTCGCCGATCAGGAGCCCGAGCCGCTGCCCGGCTGGCTCCGCGACTCGCACGGACTCTGGCCGCTCGGGGCAGCGTTACGCCAGATCCACTTCCCGGACGATCCGGAGCGGCTGCGCCTCGCCCGTCGCCGCCTCGCCTTCGACGAGCTGTTCGCGATCCAGCTCGTCGTCGTCCAGCGCAAGGTCGAGTGGCAGGGCGTCGAGGCGCCTGCCCTGCCCACGCCGCGAGCGCACCTTGAAGCACTCCTCGCCGCCCAGCCGTTCACCCTGACTGGCAGCCAGCACAAGGTACTCGGCGAGATCCTCGAAGACGTCGTCCGCCCGCGCCCGATGACCCGCCTCCTCCAGGGCGAGGTTGGCTCCGGCAAGACGGCCGTCGCGGCTGCCGCCCTCTTTGTCGCGGTTCAGAACGGCGCCCAGGGCAGCCTGATGGCCCCCACCGAGATCCTTGCCGAGCAGCACTACCGTTCGCTGACCGACTTCTTCGAGCGCGCCGCCGAGTCGCTGACGGCCGTTGGGGCACCGATTCCACGCGTCGGGCTGCTGACCGGCAGCGTCCGAGCTGCCGAGCGCCGCCGTGTCTACCAGGCGATCGGCGATGGCGAGATCGACGTGCTGGTCGGCACGCAGGCTGTCATCCAGGACACCGTCGAGCTCAAGAACCTGGGTCTCGCCGTCGTGGACGAGCAGCACCGTTTCGGCGTGCGCCAGCGGGTGGCCCTCCGCGAGAAGGGCGGCCATCCCCATCTGCTGGTGATGACCGCCACACCGATCCCCCGTACGCTGGCGCTCAGCATCTACGGCGACCTCGACCTCTCGCTGATCGACGAGCTGCCGCCCGGACGCCAGAAGATCACGACGCACCTCCTCAACCCTGAGGAGCGGAACCTGGCGTACGAGAAGATCCGCCGCGAGGTGGCGAAGGGCGGCCAGGCGTTCGTGATCTGCCCGCTGGTCGAGGACTCGCCGAACCTGGAAGCAAGAGCCGCGACCGTCGAGTACGAGCGCCTCCAGGCCGGCGATCTTGCCGGCCTGCGGCTCGCGCTGCTCCACGGACGGATGCGCCCGGCCGAAAAGGACCGCGTCATGCGCGAGTTCCGCGACGGCGAGCACGACGTCCTGGTCTCCACCGCCGTGGTAGAGGTCGGCGTGGACATCCCGAACGCCAGCGTCATGCTGATCGAGGGCGCCGAGCGGTTCGGACTCGCCCAGCTCCACCAGTTCCGGGGGCGCGTCGGGCGGGGCAGCCGTCCATCTGTCTGCCTGCTGCTGACCGAGGAGGCGTCTGAGAGCGCCGTCGAGCGCCTCCAGGTGATGGCCGACTCTGACAGCGGCCTGGCCCTCGCCGAGCACGACCTGAAGCTGCGTGGTCCCGGCGACTACTTCGGCGTGCGCCAGAGCGGATTTCCGGAGCTCCAGGTGGCAACGCTGGACGACGTCAACCTGGTGGAGCGCGCCCGCAAGGCCGCCGAGAAGGTGTTGGAGATGGACCCGCTCCTGGAACACGAAGCGCACGTCGGCCTCGCGCGCCTCGTGGAGCAGTTCCGCCGCCGGGCCGGCGAGCCGAACTGACCCGCCATCGGCGTGACATTCGTCGATCCGCACCGCGAGCCCGTTCGCTGCGCTCAGGGTAAACTCCGCGAGGCGGACTATGGCATCCGCGTCGCCGCCGTTCTGCGCACCGATCATGGTCACGTACAATCCGAGAGGCTATCTCGCGGAGGCGATCATGGCGCTGCCAAGGCGACGCATCCCACAGCATGAAGACGATCGGCAGGCAAGCGCGCCCGGCGGCGAGCCTGACTGGCACACCCTCTACGAGATCGAGAACCCCGCCGCGGTCGATGCCTACGTTGACGAGCACCCGGTCGTCGTCTCGATTCTTTCCGAGGCTCCCTTCGAGGTCGAAGCTGCGTTCGAGGAGCAGCCACGCCTGGTCCTGCGACACGAGTTTGACCCGGAAGATGAGGCAGGCTCAGATTGTCTCGTGGTCGATATCATGACGACGCGCGCGGCTGCCGATGCTCACGACCGGCTGAACCGCTTCGACGACAGATGGTGGATTGACGCTGCGCTGCCGCGTGTCGCACGTGCTGGAGCGACGGTCGTGTTCTGCCCGCGCTTCTCGTGACGCTCTTTGATTCCCGAACATTCCTGGCCATAGCCGAGGAGCTCGGTCAACGTGGCGATCAGGCTGCGCGGCGCACAGCGCTTGGACGAGCCTACTACGCCACTCTCGGCGTCGCGTATCGTGCGCTCCCGCCCGCGGATCAGGCACGGATCGGCCCCGGCCAGATCCATGACCTCACCTGGATGCTGTACGCGGCATCGACTGCGCAGCCGTCACGTCGCATCGGCGGCATCGGCTATCGCCTCCGAACCGCCCGGCGTCAGGCCGACTACCGAAGCGATCGCAGCTTCTCGGAGAGAGATGTCGATCTGATCCTGCGACAGGCACGGCAGGCGCTTCAGTTGCTCGATCGGCACGGCTACCGGCCGTAGACTCCGAGTCTCTGCTGAGCGTTGCCCACGCGGCGTTTAGCTGCCGTCTGGACAGTCGGGCGGACCTGGCTACTCGGCGGTGGCAGCCTCATCGCGGGCCGCGATGTTCGTCGTGGCCAGTCGCACGTCGACGGCGCGGAGCCCCTCGCTCGGCCGGGCGCCGGCCTCCTGGCCGAGCATGAACTCCACGGCTATCCCTGGCGCCAGCTCGTCGAAGTCGGCGCCGTGGAGCGCGCTCCGGTGAAAGAAGATCTCGCCGCCCTCCTCGTCTGGGATGATGAAGCCGGAATCGCGTCCCGGCGAGATGCTCGCGATTCTCCCGTGCATGATACCCTCCTCATCGTGGGGTGCCGCGCCTCACGCCCGGCTCCGGACCGAGGGTGAGCGTCGTCGCGCGTCGCTCACGGCGAGATCCGCACGGGATGTGCCAGGACGGAGGAGCGAGGTACGAGTTGCGAGTTGCGAGTGGACTCTCTCTCCCGACTCGCAACTCGCTACGCACCGCTCGCGACTCCGTCAGAGGACGCCCGAGAACTCGGAACCGACCGTCGCCAGATACGTCTGCATCACCAGTGTGTACAGGTCGTAGACCGGCAGGCCCGTCGCACGGCGCATCGCCTGGCTGTACGGCACGAAGTTCGTGCACTCCAGCACCAGCGCCCCGACCTCCGGGTGGTCTCGAGCGGTGCGCAGCGCCAGCTCGACCATCTCCCGCTCCAGCACGCTCGTGTCGGACTCCAGGCCGTTGTCGATGAAGACCGTGGGGAACACGGCGTCCGGCGGCAGCGACTCTAGGACGACTGGGATCTCTTCGGCGGACCAGCCGACCCCCTGGAAGTGGCGCTCCGTCAGGTGCGGGCGCTCCGTCAGCACCCCGACCTTCTGATCCGGCCGCAGCAGCCGCGAGACGATCGGCACCTGCAACAGCGACGACGTCAGGACCGGCACGGACACCGCCGCTGCCAGCTCGCGCTGGAAGACCGCCAGGAAGCCGCAGCTCGTCGTGATCGCGCGGACACCGTGCGCTTCCAGGTCACGGGCGGCCTCCAGGAACGGCTCCAGCAGCGTCGGATCCGGCGACTCGCCCATGATCCGGCTGGTGTCCGCGCCCTTGACGATCCGGTACTGGGTTGGGAACGGCCAGGTGTTCGCGTTGCCCACGTCGCCCGGCGGGCGCGGGAAGCGCGTGTCCAGCATCAAGATGCCGAGTGCCTGGCCGTAGACGGTCCGTCCGCCCCGCAGCAGCGCCATCAGTACCCCTCCAGGCCAACAGGCCCGGCCTGCGTGTCAGCCGGCCCTGCGCATGGTAGAGGATTGGAGCACGATGCTGGACACCCGGGTCCAATGCCAGGAGCCAGGAGGGCAACCCCCGTCCTGGCTCCTGATTGCTGAGCGCTAACGTCCGTTCAGGGCGTCGCGGGAGCGGGCGCCTCACTCTCCTCAGCGGACGGCTCGGCATCGGCCGGGTCGGCAGCGGGTGCCGGCGCGGCCGGCGGCATCGCGGCGCCTGCCGCTGGTGCAGCGAGTGCCGCGTTGAGCTGGATCTCGACCACCATGTCATCCGAGACCTGGGCGATGCCGAGGTTCGGCGGCGTGATGCCGAACGAGGTCATCTTGAGCGTAGCGCGGGCCTTGCCGGTCAGCGCATCCGGGGTCAGGTTCGCCGTCGTCTCGTAGGTGGTCGGCTGGGTCTGGCCGCGCACCGTCTGATCGCCGACGAACTGGAAGGCCGCGTCGCCGACCGGCAGCGGCGCGCCAAGGCCCGGCGAGCTCTTGACGGCGAACTCGGCCATCGGGTGCTGAGCTGTCTGCAACAGGTTCTGAGCGCGGCTGTCGCTGAGCGGCGCCTGGCACTTCAGGGTCCGCTGGTCAACCGAGATCTTCGACAGCTCGGGCACGATCGACCCGTCCGGGTTCATGACGATCTCGCCAGACACGGCGCGGGTGACGCAGGCAGCCGGCTTCGGGGCCTGCCCCAGAAAGCTGAGCGACATGATGTATCGCGCTTCGCTGGCGCCCGGCGCCAGGGTCATGTGGATCAGGCCGTCCTGCGACTCGGCGGCCCGGACCAGGCCGGCGGACGGTACAGCAGGCGCGGCGGACGCCACCGAAGCCGATCCGCCCGGGAACGGGAGCAGCAGGCTCGCGGCGATGGCGGCGGCGAGGATGGCACGGGCACGGCCGGCCCGCGGCTGACCGGCCGCGGGCCGGCCGATGGATGAGGGATAACGGCGCATGGAGACTCTCCCTGGGTGGTGTGGCTCGGAGTGACGCCACGGCACCGCTCTGCCCGGGATCCCAGGTGCAGGGGCGCCATACGCGCACGTCGAGCGGGGCTCACAGAGGCAGCCTACGCCTCGCTTACGTGTATTGAGGGTCCGCTGGGCGACACCCGAAGTGTTCGCTTGCAAGCAGCAGGCAATTTCGGCGGGCTCCAGGGGGCCTGAAACCGTGCCGCGTTGGTGGCCTATCCGTGCTCTCGTCCGACGCCGGACAGCTGGCACGGCTACAATCGGACATGCTGAAGGTTCACTCGCGGCCGACGTTAAGGTCCCCGGTGCTGCTCTGTGCGCTCTCGGGCTGGCCGGACGCGGGCCAGGCCGCCAGCGGCGCCATCGAGTACCTGATCATGAAGTGGGCGCCGCGCCGCTTCGCCGAGCTCGACACGAGCCGGGCGTACGTCCAGACCAACAATCGCCCCCGCAGCAAGCTGACGCGCGGCGGCCAGCGGCGGCTGATCTGGCCGTCGTTCGCCTGCTACGCCCTGCCGGTACCACAGGCCCCGCGTGACCTGGTGCTTCTGCTCGGTCCGGAGCCGGACCTGCGCTGGCGAACCTGCGCGGGCGCGCTCGTCGACCTCGCGGTGGAGCTGGGCAGCGACCTGATCGTCAGCCTCGGCGCCTACCTCGCGCCGACCTCGCACGCCGGGCCGGTGACGCTGACCGGGCGAGGCACGCGGCCAGAGCTGCGTCGGGCGTTGACGGCGCTGGGGCTGCGCGACGGCAAGTACGAAGGCCCGACAGGATTCCTGACCGTCTTGCAAGAGGCGACGGTCCAGCGCGGCCTGGCGTCGGCCTCGGTCTGGGCAGCCAGCCCGATCTACCTGCGCGATCTCTCCAACCCGAAGCTCTCGGCGGCGCTGCTGGAGATCGTCGAGAAGGTGCTGCGGGTCGATCTCGGCCTGACCGAGCTGGAAGTGGCCGGCCGCGACCTCGAGCGTCGGATCGACGAGGAGTTGTCGCGGCGGCCGGACCTGGAGCGGTTCGTGCGCCGGCTGGCGAGCGACAGCGACATCGACCTCTCCGAATTCTCGGACGCCGAAGACCTGCTGGACGACCTGGAGCAGTACCTTCAGCGGCTGCGCGGCGAGGACGACGAGGACTGATCTGCGTGTCATGTTGACGGAAACGGGGCAGTCCCGTGTCCGTCGCGAGAAATGCGTCAACTGTTAGCAAGCGAACAGCAAAGGACGGCAGATATCACCCGGACGCGCGAAGGGCGCGTCGTCGGCGCTCAGCGGGCCCTGAGCGGGGCGGGGGAGGGAAGCCAGGCTTCCAGGCCGGCGCTCAACGCACGGGCCACGATGTCGGCGGGCATCTCCAAGCGCTCGATCGCCTCCGCGACGAGCTCGTAGCCGCCATCCTCGTCACCAGCCGCGAACGCTCGCCTGATCTGTTCGAGAAGTGATGCCTGCTCGTCTACCATCCTCGCTCCGAAGCACGTGCTGGACCGATCTAGCTCTACAGTAGAGAAACGTTTTGGGAGGCGCAAGTCGCCATGGTGGCGCCTCTGTCACAGGATAGTCACGGTTTCGTTTCGGTGTGCGCATTCGGGCGACGAATGGGCTCTTGCCGCGCCGGGACTCGCAGAAATGAGAGGGCGTGCCGCGATCAGCGAGCGCCGGGATACGCCGCCGGCGGGCGCTTCACCAGCTCGGCCTCGATCAAGTCTGATCCCAGGCCCGGCCGGTCTGGCAGCTTCAGGTGCCCATCCTTGATGGTGAAGGGGTGGGTCATCAGGTCGTCGCGCCAGGGCGCATCATCCTGGTCGATCTCCAGAATCAAGAAGTTGGGCACCGTGGCGGCGACGGCCGCCGAGACGAGCGTGGTGACCGGGCTGTGGCAGTTGTGGAAGGAGAGCAGGACGTCGTAGGTGTGGGCCTGGTCCGCGATCTTCTTCCCCATCGTGACGCCGTTCCCCGGACCGACTGCGCATGGAGCCCCCACCAGATCCGCTCGGCCTGCATCGGGTCCTGCCCGACGATCAGCTCTGATAGGCGCTCGACCATCGCCGCGATCGGGCCGGGCGAGCCCCAGTCCGTGCAGTCGCCCCAGCCGACGAGGCCGTCGTCGCTCGTCTCGATCTTGACGAACGTCCACGGCCTGAAGCCGCCGTCGACGATGAACGTCCGGACACTCGTGATCTTGAGGGGCATCACCATACTCCTGCCGTCGGTCGAAAGCCCAGCCGCCCGGTCCGTGGGTTGAAACCCACGTCTACCATTGTGCCGTCGCTACGCGACTCACGAGGGGCTACCGGACCCGGTCCCGTAGAGACTGACTATGGTAGACGTGGGTTTCAACCCACGGCACCCTGCATCTCGATTTCGGAGGTCCGATGGTTGCCGCAAAGCGCATCGGGATGATCACGCCGTCCTCGAACACGATGGTGGAGCCGCTCACCAGCGCGATGACGGCCCACCTGCTGGACGACCTCTCGGTCCACTACGCACGGATCCCGGTGATACGGATCGCGCTGGACCAGGGCAGCCTGGACCAGTTCGAGCGCGAGGCGATGCTGACGGCTGCCCGGCTCCTGGCCGATGCGAAGGTGGACGTGATCTGCTGGAACGGCACCTCCGGCGCCTGGAAGGGGATCGCCGCCGACGAGGCGATCTGCACGGCGATCACGGCCGAAACCGGCGTCCCGGCGACGACCGGCACGCTGGCGCAGATCGCGGCGTTCCGCGCCCACGGCGTCAGCCGCTACGCGCTGGCCGTCCCGTACCTGGCTGAGGTCCGCGACGCGATCGTGGAGGTGTACGGCGACGCTGGCTACACCTGCGTCAACAGCGAGCACCTGGGGATCAGCACGAACTTCGCGTTCGCTGAGATCGGCCTGGACACCCTGCGCGACCTGATCCGACGCGCGGACCACCCGACCGCCGAGGCGATCGTGGTGGTCTGCACGAACCTGGCGGCGGCCCGGGTGGTTGAGGAGTTAGAGCAGGAGCTGGGCAAGCCGATCCACGACTCGCTGGTCGTCTCGCTCTGGCAGCCGCTCCGGATGGTGGGCTGGGACCGCCCGATACCGGGCTGGGGCCGCCTCCTGACCTCAATCCAATGACGCCAGTACTTCCTCGACGTGGCCGTCCACCGAGACCTTCGGGAACACCTTCTTGATGGTGCCGTCCTTCCCGATCACGATAGTGGTCCGCTCGACGCCCATGTATTTGCGGCCGTAGTTCGTCTTCTCGACCCAGATCCCGAAGCGCTGTGCCACCTCGGCACCGGGGTCTGAGAGCAGCGGGAACGGCAGGGTAAACCTGTCGCGGAACTTGACGTGCGACTTCGTGTCGTCCGGGCTGACGCCGAGGATGACGGCACCCTTCTCGGCGAACTCGGCCGAGAGGTCGCGGAACGAGCAGGCCTCTTTCGTGCAGCCGGGCGTGTCGTCCTTCGGATAGAAGTAGAGCACCACGGCCTGCTTGCCTTTGAAGTCCGCGAGGGAGACGGTCTCGCCCTTGTCGGATACCAGGGAGACGTCAGGGGCCGGCTTGCCAACTTCGAGGGCGTCGCTCACGGCATCGCTCCAGTGGGTGATCTCAGGCGACCGGACGGCACACGGTACTCTGCCGAGGCCGAGCAATTGCCCGCTCCGGATGATAGCCCGGCGCCCGCGCGGCCCCACACAAGTCGGTCCTACCGAGACATGGGTTTCGCTTCGACGACGCCGATCCCGGCTGACGACGTCGTCGGCACCACCCGAACGAGCTCGAAGCCAGCCGTTGCCAGCAGGCGCTCGAACTCTGAGGCCGTCCGCTCGGACCCGCCCAGCAGCGCCAGCATATGCAGGTCCATCCGGATCGCCGCCGGCTGGTCACGCGCCAGCTCCGGTAGGATCGCTTCGACCAGCAACAACGTGGCCCGGTCGTCCATCGCCGCGCGGCAGACAGCCAGGATGCGGCGGGCATCGTCGTCGTCCCAATCGTGGATGACCCGCGAGAGCAGGTAGGCGTTCCCACCTGCCGGGACCGTCGCGAAGAAGTCGCCAGGGACGAACGTGCAGCGCTCGGCGAGGCCCGCCGCCGTCAGCCGCGTCCTCGCGCCTTCTGCCACCGGCGGCCGGTCCATGAGCACGCCCCGGAGCCCCGGCGCGGCGTTGAGGATCGCTTCCAGCAGGATGCCGGGCCCGCCGCCGACGTCCACCAGCACGTCGAACGACCCGAAGTCGTACGCGGCGACCACGTCGGCGGCCTCGTGCCGCGCCCGGTCCACCATCGAGCCCTGGAACGCGGCGCCCAGCTCCGGGTGCTGGCCCAGGTACTCGAAGAAACTGGTCCCCCGGACGTGCTCGAACGCCGTCCCGCCCTGCCGGACCGCTGCCAGCAAGCCGGCCGTGGCGCCGTAGTAGACGTCGCCCCGCGCGATTATTGCCCCGCGCTGCGAGCCCGGCACGTCGCCGCGCAGGCATGTCCCGAGTGCGGTCAGGCTGAAGCGCCCATCCGCGTGCTCCTCCAGCAGGCCCTCGGCGGCCAGCCCCCGCAAGATACGCCGAAGCGTGGCCGGCTGGGCCTGGACGGCGCCGGCGAGCGTCTCGGCATCGGCCGGCCCATCAGCCAGCACCTCGGCGATGCCCAGCTTGACCGCGACGTACAGAATCTGGGTGATGAGGTACCCGTCCATCAGACGGGCGACCTGCTGCGCCGGGGAGGCAGTCCCCGGCCTCACGTCGTTCGGCATCGTACTCTCCTTTCGACGTACGTCCGACGAGCCTCACATCCAGTATGGGCACCCCAGTGGCGATCATGCTGTTCCCCCGGGAACTCGTCGCGACGCGCTGGCGGCGCGGTATAACCTCGCCAGGAGGGGACGCCTGGAAGGCGCCCCGGGGTGATTCCCGAGATGGCGGTCCACGAGCACGCACACGCAGCCGGCGGCACGCCCGGCCAGACGGTTGGTCCGGGGGGCGGTCCGGCCGTCCCGATCGAGCTGGACCTCTCGACGCTCAAGCAGTGCGTCCACTGCGGGCTCTGCCTGGACTACTGCCCGACCTACCGCGTCAACGGCCTGGAGCTGGACTCGCCGCGAGGCCGGATCTACCAGGTCCGCGCCGTCTACCGGGGCGAGATCAGCCCGGACAACGAGGACTTCCGGACCCACATCTACCGCTGCCTTGACTGCCGGGCCTGCGAGACGGCCTGTCCCTCCGGCGTGAAGTACGGCCAGATCGTCGAGGCCGCGCGAGGTCTGGCGCCCCCCGCCGACGCCGCCGAGCGGACGATCGGCCGGACGGTCCTCAACCGGATCTTCACCTCCAGGCTGGCGCTCGGGGCGCTCGGGCTCGGGATGCGGGTCTATCAGAAGCTCGGCGTCCAGACGGTCGTCCGGAAGTCCGGGCTGCTGGGGCTGCTGCCGGGCCGCCTGGAGAAGATGGAGCGGATGCTGCCGCCGACCCAGGGCGGCGTCTCCAAGCCGGCCGTGCCGGAGCTGGTCCGGGCCCGTGGCACCCGGCGGTACCGCGTCGGGTTCATCGCCGGCTGCGTGATGCAGGAGTTCCTGGGCGAGACGAACCAGGCGAGCGTCCGGGTGCTGGCCCGCAACGGCTGCGACGTCTACACGCCGCGCCAGCAGGGCTGCTGCGGGGCGCTGCACGTCCACATCGGCGAGCGCGACACCGCCAGGGGCCTGGCGAAGCAGAACATCGAGGTCTTCGAGGCGCTGGATCTGGACGCGGTCATCATCAACGCCGCCGGCTGCGGATCGACCCTCAAAGAGTACGAGCACCTGTTCCGCGACGACCCCGTCTGGCACGATCGGGCGGTGGCGTTCTCGAAGAAGATGCGTGACATCAACGAGTGGCTGGTTGAGATCGGCATCGACACGGCCGGCCTGGGCGCGCTGCCGCTCCGGGTGACGTACCAGGACCCGTGTCACCTGGTTCACGGCCAGGGCATCCGGAACCAGCCGCGCCAGCTCCTCCGCTCGATCCCGGGCCTGAACCTGGTGGAGCTGAAGGACGCGGACGTCTGCTGCGGCAGCGCCGGGATCTACAACCTGACCCACCCGGAGTTCTCGGAGAAGATCCTGGACTGGAAGATCCCCGAGGTCGCGAAGACCGAGGCGACCGTCCTGGTGGCCCCGAACCCCGGCTGCGCGATGCAGATCGCCTCCGGCGCCCGCGAGCGCGGCCTGCCGCTCGACGTCTGCCACGTGGTGGACCTGCTGGACCGCTCGTACCGGATCGGCGAAGGGAAGGCGTGACCGAGGGAAGCCCCCACCCCCCTACCCCCTCCCCCGTGCGCGGGAGAGGGGAGCAGGGATTCGTCTCCTCCTCTCCCGCGCACGGGGGAGGGGCTGGGGGTAGGGGCTACCTGCTCCGCTCGATCGATGTCCTTGGCACGCGCATCGACGATGTCACGTACTCGGAGGCGCTCGCGCTGGTCGAGCGCTGGATCGCCGAGGGCGGGCCGCACGTCATCACGACGCCGAACCCGGAGATCGTGATGCGTGCCCGGCGCGAACCGAGCTTCCGGGCGACGCTCCAGCGGGCGGCGCTCAACGTGCCGGACGGCGTCGGACTGCTGCTGGCCGCGCGGCTGCGTGGCGAACGGTTCCACGAGCACGTGCGCGGCACCGACCTGGTGCGCCGGCTGGCGGCCCTCGGCGCGCGGCGCGGGCACCGCTGGTACCTGCTGGGCGCCGCCGACGGTGTGGCCAGGCGGGCCGCCGACCGCCTCCGGGCGCAGTACCCGGGCCTGGTCGTCGCCGGAGCGGAGCCCGGCTCGCCGCGCGCGGAGGACGACGCGGCGACCAGGGCGATGATCCAGTCAGCCGGCCCGATCGACCTGATCCTGGTAGCGTACGGCGCACCGGCCCAGGAGCGCTGGCTGGAGCGCAACCTCGGGCCACTGGCGATCCCCGTGGGACTCGGCGTTGGCGGGGTGCTCAACTTCCTGTCCGGCGAGGTGCCGCGCGCGCCGGCCTGGATGCAACGGCTGGAGCTGGAGTGGCTGCACCGCCTGATCGTGCAACCGTGGCGCTGGCGGCGACAGCTCGAGCTCCCGAAGTTCGTCGGCCTGGTGATGCTGGAGGCCATGCGCGAGCGCATAAGAACGAATCGTCGCCAAGATATGGATAACTAGCTCGCCTCGTCGTGTAAGTGCACGCAAATCTTGGATGTTCCCGGGGTTCATCGCGTCATCGTGACTAGAAATGTGACTCGTAAGCGTTTCTGCGCCCGTTGTCATGTAGCAGAGGGATCGTAGTGGGTCCGGCGGCCGTGGGGCCTGCGTGAGAGGGATCGATGGCGGAGCCGACAATCATCCAGGAGCAGCGCACCGTCGTTCGTGCCGTCCAGGCGCTGGCCGACGAGCATCTGCGCGAGGAGCACGAGGCCGAGCATCGCCTCCGCCTCGACCGTGAGTCGGCCGACCAGGCGCTCGCGCAGGCTCGCGAGGCCGCCGATGCCGAGCTGCGTCGCGCCTTCGAGATCCTCCAGCAGTCGGACCGGCTAGCTCAGCCGCGCAGCCGGGAGCCGCACGCCGAGATCGTCCCGACCGTCCCGCCGAAGCTCTTCGATACCGGCCTGCTGACGGGGATGCAGGTCACGACGGCGCAGATGGACGCCCACTTGATGCGGATCAAGTCGTCCTTCATGGAGGGCTCGTCGACTAACCTGAACACGGACGGCATCATTCTTGGCTCGATCGTCTCGGCCGGCGCGATCCTGCTGATGCCGTTCATGGCCGGCGCTGGGGGCGCCTCCTGGAGCTTCGGCTGGTTCGCGGCGATGGTCAGCCCGCTGCTCCTGGCGATCCTGGTGGCCAGTGCCCGCGCGACCGTTCTGCGGCCCTACTCGCCAGATGAGGACTACCGGTTCATCCGCCAGAGCATGGGATACGTGCTGTACATGCACCAGATCCTGGTGGAAGAGGCACGCAGCACGCACGATCGGCGTCTGAACGAGCGGCAGGAGCGGTTTGACGAGACCCGGGAACGCGTTGCGCAGAGCTTCCGCCAGCAACTCGCCCTCCTGGAGCCGTCGATTGCGCGGTTCTCCACGGCGGCGCAGGTGCTTGTCCGGAGTGGAACGCGCCGGCCTGGCGTACCTGGACGCCGTCGAACGCGCTGATGCCACGCTTTGACGCCTCACGGGCCAGCGGCGTTGCCGAGCCGTGCCGGGTGCTGGTAATCCTGGACTTCCCGACGAACGTCGACGGTGCGACGGCCCGGTTGCTCACGACGCTCCTCCAGAAAGGGCCATCGCACAGCGTCCACCCGATCCTGATGGTGGACACGGAAAAATCGCTGCCGTACGGCCTCAACATGCACGAGCTGGAGCACGGGGCGACGACGCTGGCCTGGGATGGCCGCCGCTTCGTCTGGCAGGATCCGGACTTCCGATCGGCCTGGATCGAGCTCGACAAGCCGGCGCGCGCCCCGCTGGCGAAGCACATCCTGCAAGGCGTCCTACGGGAGACGTCAGGGCCGGTCGCGCGTTCGGCCTGACACCTGACCCCTCTCCTCTACGCCGACCGGGCTCGGACGGAACTGGGTCTCGTAGAGGCGGGCGTACAGGCCGCCGGCCGCCAGCAGCTCGGCGTGGGTGCCCCGCTCCACGATCTGGCCGCCGTCCAGCACCAGGATCTGGTCCGCCGCCAGGATCGTGCTCAGGCGGTGGGCGATCACCAGGCTAGTCCGGCCCCGCATGGCGACTTCGAGCGCCTGCTGGATCAGCACCTCGGCCTGAGAGTCCAGGTGCGCGGTCGCCTCGTCCAGCACCAGGATGCCGGGATCTTTCAGCAGGACTCTCGCGATCGCCAGGCGCTGCTTCTCGCCGCCGGAGAGGCGGTAGCCGCGCTCGCCGACGATCGTCTCGTAGCCGTCCGGCAAGCTGACGATGAAGTCGTGGATGTTGGCCGCCCGGCAGGCAGCCTCGATCTCGTCCTGAGTCGCCGCAGATCGGGCGTAGAGCAGGTTGGCCCGGATCGTGTCGTGGAACAGGTGCGTTTCCTGGGTGACCATCCCGATCTGCGCCACCAGCGAGCTGAGGGTGACGTCTCGCAGGTCATGGTCGTCGATGGTGACGCGCCCCTCGGTCGGATCGTAGAGGCGCGGCAACAGGTAGGTGATGGTGGTCTTGCCGGCGCCGCTCGGGCCGACCAGGGCCGTGATCTGGCCGGGCCGGGCCGCGAACGAGACGTCGCGCAGAGCCCATCTTAGCCCGCCATCGTCGGTGCCTTCGTCTCCGCCTCCAGGGGGAACGGAGGAGCTCAGGTCAGCAGCGGGCGCAATGAATTGCGCCCCTACCATGTCAGGTGATCCTGTAGGGGCGCGATTCATCGCGCCCTTTTCCACCGCGCCCTTTTCCACCGCGCCCTGTCCCATCACGCCCGTGGGTGTCTTGTCCCGCTTCGTCGCGCTACCTGGTACTCTCCCGTTCGACGACGGCGGCGCCAGATCCCGCCAGCCCCAGCGCTGCACGGCTGACAGCTCGACGCCGGCGCCGGGCGCCAGGTAGCTGAACGAGACGTGCTCGAAGCGGATCTCGCCGCGCACCTGCCCCAGATCGACGGCATCGGGCCGCTCCTCGATCTCGAGCGGCAGGTCCAGCACCTCGAAGACGCGCTCGAAGCTGACCAGCGAGGTGACCAGCTCGACGCGGGCGTTCGTCAGCGCGGCGATCGGGCCGTACAACTGGGTCAGGTAGGCGCCGAACGCGACGACCGTGCCGATGGTCAAGGCATCCGTCAGGACGAGGTAGCCGCCCGTCCAGAAGACCATCGCCGTGCCGATCGAGCTGACCAGGCCGATGCCGAGGAAGAACCAGCGGCCGATTAGCGCCTGGCGGATGCCGATGTCGCGGATGGCGACGGCCCGCTCGCCGAAGCGGCGGCTCTCATCGCCCTGGCGGCCGAACAGCTTGACCAGCAGCGCCCCGCTGACGTTCAACGTCTCGTTCATCATGCCGTTCATCTGGGCGTTGAGCGTCATCCCCTCGCGGGTGATCCGCCGCAGGAGGCTGCCGACGCGCCGGGCCGGCAGGATGAAGAGCGGCAGGATTGCGATGCCGAGAAGGGTCAGACGCCACTCCAGCGCCAACATGATCGAGAGCGTCCCGACGAGCGCCAGCGTGTTCGAGATCAGGCTCGGGACGGTGTTAGTGATGGCGCCCTGCGCCCCGACGACGTCGTTGTTGACACGGGCCATCAGCTCGCCGGTCTTGCTGTTCGTGAAGAACCGGAGCGACTGGCGCTGAAGGTGGTCGAAGACGGCGCGGCGCAGGTCGTAGATGATCCCCTCGCCGATCTGGGAGCTGATGTACCGCTGGAGCACGCCGACCAGGCCGTTGGCAAGCGGCACCAGGACCATCCCCGCCGCGAGCAGGTTGAGCTGGGTCAGGTCACGATTCGGGAGGGCCTCGTCGATCAGCGCGCGCATCAGGAGCGGCGGCACCAGCGTCATCCCGGTGATCGCCAGGATGGTGAGCAGCATCAGCACGATCCGCCCGAGGTACGGTCGCGCGTACGCGGCGACCCGCCGGAGGACGGAGCGGTCGATCGACTGCTGCGCCGCCTGCTCATCTTGATGGATGTACGACCACCAGCCTGGACCGATCATCGAGTGTTGCCCCTCTGCTGCCTACGCTCGTAGAAGTATTCGCGGTGCGTCATGAACGCGGCCAAATTCGCCCTCTGGGAGCGCGGCCATCCTGGCCGCTTCGTTTTGGCCGCGCTCCCGCACAGGTTGCTTGCTGAGCACGACCTTCCTCACCGCTCCGGTTGGGTTACCAGGCCGGGGCGGCCAGGACGGCCGCGCTCCCAGGGGGTACGCCTGCTTCGGGTACGATGCCCTGGGAGACCTGGAGGTGACCGGGTGATAGGCGGCCAGGCGCACAGCCACGAGCGCGGCGGTCTGTTCCGGATGCACACCGAGCGCGGCCAGCGGGTCACGCCGATGGAGCTGTTCTTCGACCTGGTCTACGTCTTCGCGATCACGCAGATCTCCCACCACCTGGTGGCGCACCTCTCACTCCACGGCGCGGCGCAGGCGTTGATGCTCCTGCTGGCGGTCTGGTGGGCCTGGGTCTACACGAGCTGGGTCGCCAACTGGCTGGATCCGGACCGGCCGCTGGTGCGGCTGATGCTCATCTTTGTGATGCTGGCGAGCCTGGGGATGTCCGTCGCGCTGCCGGAGGCGTTCGGCGAGCGCGGGCTGTTCTTCGCCCTGGCGTACGTCGCCATCCAGGTCGGCCGCTCCCTGTTCATGGTCGCGGTGCTCGAGACCGGCGGCGTCCTGCACCGGACTTTCGTACGGATCTCGGTCTGGTTCATGACGTCGGGCGTCCTGTGGCTGGCCGGCGGCCTCGCCGAAGGGGGCGCCCGTGAGCTGTTCTGGCTGGCCGCGCTGATCGTCGACTATCTGGCGCCGGCCCGCGGGTACTGGACGCCCGGCCTGGGGCGCGCCCAGACGTCTGACTGGAACATCCACGGCGGGCACCTCGCGGAGCGCTGTCAGCTCCTGGTGATTGTGGCGCTTGGCGAGTCGATCCTGGTGACGGGCGCCACCACCGCGAGCCTGCCGTTCACGGCACCGACCATATCCGCGTTCGCCATCGCGTTCCTGGGCAGCGTCGCGATGTGGTGGATCTACTTCTCGCGGAGCGCCGAAGCCGGCAGCGAGATCATGGCCGGCTCACGCGACCCTGGCCGGCTCGGCCGATCGGCGTACACCTACTTCCATCTGCCGATCGTGGCGGGCATCATCGTGGCGGCGGTGGGGGATGAACTGACGATCGCCCACCCGAACGACACCGGCTCGCTGATGACGACGATCGTCAATCTCGGCGGGCCGGCGCTCTACCTGGCGGGGCATACCCTGTTCAAGCGGGCGATCTTCGGCATCGTCCCACTTTCGCGGTTCGTGGCGCTGGTCGTCCTGCTGGCGCTGCTGCCGGCCGGCCTGGTGCTCCCGAACGTGGCGATCAGCGCCGCCGCGACGCTCGTCCTCTGGGGCGTTGCCGGGTGGGAGGCGTGGGCGTATCGCGACTACGTCCACGGCCCGGAGCCGGCCGCCGAATCCGAGGCGATCTAGAATCGGTGTGCTAGAGTCAGAGCGTGATCGACGCTCCCTCCCCGGCCGCTGTTCCTGATCAGACTCGTCCCGCAAAGATTGTCGTCGAGCGCCTGAGCAAGACGTTCCGGGCACGCGGCGGCGAGGTCGAAGCGCTGCGCGACGTCGACCTCATGATCCCGGACGGGCAGTTCTGCTGCATCGTCGGGCCATCAGGATGTGGCAAGACGACGCTGCTCCGGATCCTGGCCGGTCTGGAGGACCACACGAACGGCCGGCTGGAGATGCTCCACGCCGATCCCCACCGGCCGCTGACCTCGATGGTGTTCCAGGAGCAGTCGATCTTCCCGTGGATGTCGGTGCTGGACAACGTAGCGTACGGGCCACGGATGCGCGGGGTTCCGGACCGGCAGAGCCGCGACCTGGTGGAGTACTACATCGAGAAGGTCGGGCTCTCGCAGTTCCGGCGGGCGTACCCGCACCAGCTCTCCGGCGGGATGAAGCAGCGGGTCTCGGTGGCCCGGGCGTTCGCCAACGCGCCCGAGATCCTGCTGATGGACGAGCCGTTCGCGGCGCTGGACGAGCAGAACAAGAGCCTCCTCCAGGAAGAGCTGCTGCGGATCTGGGAGGAATCCAGGAACACGGTGCTGTTCATCACCCACTCGATTGACGAGGCGCTGTTCCTGGGGGATCGGGTGCTGGTGATGACGGCGCGGCCGGGGACGCTGAAGGCGGACATCCCGGTCCCGTTTGAGCGCCCGCGCCAGGCGTACGAGCTGCGGTCGACGCCGGCGTTCGGGGAATTGTCGTTCGCGGTCTGGAGCCAGCTCCGTGACGAGGTGATGCGGGCCCGCGCAGCCGAGGGCGTGACGCCATGACCGTCAGGTTCGGTCACGAAGCCGCGCATGCCGCTGCGACCGCGACACGGCAGGTCCGCGTGCGCGTCGGCGCGCGGCAGACCGGGCGGTCGCCGTTCACGGGGCCGCTCGCCGAGCGGACCGTCACGCTGCTGGCGCCGATTCTGCTGCTCTTGATCTGGGAGCTGCTGGTCCAGGCGCGCCTGCTCGACCGCCGCTTCTTCCCAGCGCCCTCGTCGATCGTCGGCACGTTCGTCCACCTGGCACAGACGTCGCTGCCGGGCCACATCGGGATCAGCCTCTCGCGGGCAGCGGTCGGGTTCCTGATCGGCGCGGTGCCGGCGATCCTGCTCGGCGTGCTGATGGGGCTGATGCCGATCGTGCGGGCGGCGCTGCAGCCGATCGTCGGGGCGCTCTTCGCGATCCCGAAGGTGGCGATCCTGCCGCTGATCATGCTGATGTTCGGGCTGGGCGAGTCGTCCAAGTGGGCGATCATCGCGATCGCCGTCTTCTTCCAGGTGCTGATCAGCACGACGGCCGGCGTGGCGAACATCGACCGGATCTACCTGGACGTCGGGCGCAATTTCGGGGCCGGGCGGCTGGCGACCCTTTGGACGATCGCCCTGCCAGGGGCGCTGCCGGTGATCTTCGCGGGGATCAGACTCGGCTGGGGCGTCTCGCTGCTGCTGCTGGTGACCGCCGAGATGGTCGCGGCGAAATCGGGCCTCGGCTACCTGATCTGGCAGTCCTGGCAGACATTCACCATTGAGGAGATGTACGTCGGGCTGGTGACGATCGCGATCCTCGGGATGCTCTCGTTCTGGCTGCTGGACGTGCTGGAGGGGTGGCTGATCCCCTGGAGAAGGAGACAGTAGACAGAATACAGGAGACAGGAGGGGGATCAGCACTCCTGTCTCCTGTATTCTGTCTCCTTAGCGAAGCACTCGGCCCTCGGCGCAGATCATCTCGCCGGTCGCGGCGCCGGCCGGGACCATCGGTAGCACCGTCTCCTCGACCTTGACGCGGACCTCCAGCAGGACCGGGCCGGGGGTGGTGCGCGCCCAGCGGATCGCCTCGGCAAGCTCGTCGCGGCGGGTCACGGTCCGACCGGGGACGCCGTGCGCCTCAGCGAGGCGGGCGAAGTCCGGGTGGGGCAGGATCGAGTGGCTGTAGACGTTGTCGTAGAACAGCTCCTGCCACTGCCGGACCATGCCGAGGCAGCCGTTGTTCAGGATCAGCATCTTGACCGGGACCTGGTTGACGGCGAGGGTGGTGAGCTCAGGGGCGCTCATCTGGAAGCCGCCGTCGCCGACGACCGCCCAGACCTCCTCGTCCGGCCGAGCCACGGAGATGCCGAGCGCGGCGGGGACGGCGTACCCCATCGTGCCGAGGCCGCCGCTGGTGAAGAAGCTGCCGGGCCGGTCGAAGCCGGTGTGGAGCGCGACGAACATCTGGTGCTGGCCGACGTCGGCGACGAGGGTGGCGGCGCCGCCGGTCTGCTCCTTGAGGGCGCGGAGCACCTCGGGCGACTCCAGCTCGGCGTCAGCAGCGGCTGAGGGCGTCGTGCTGACGGGCGCGATGCAGCCGCCGTGCTCGGCGTCCCAGCGACGGAGGCGGGCGAGCCAGTCGGTGCGGTCGTTCAGGCTGACGCGCGAGAGGAGCCCGTCCAGGACGAGCGCGGCGTCGCCGAGGACCGGCAGATCGCACCGGGCGACCCTGCCAAAGGCGGCGGGATCGACGTCGACGTGGACGATGGTCGACTCGGGGGCGAAGTCGGCGGCGCGGCCGACCCAGCGGTCGTCGAACCGCATCCCGACGCCGACGATCAGATCGGCGTGGTGAAGCGCCATGTTGGCGGCGACGGTGCCGTGCATGCCAGCCATGCCGAACATCAGCGGGTGCGATTCGGGCATGCCGCCGATGCCGAGCAGCGTTGAGACGACCGGCGTGTCCGTACGCTCGGCGAGGGCGGCAACGGTGTCCATGGCGCCGGCCAGCAGCACGCCGCGGCCGATGGCGAGGACCGGGCGCTCGGCGCGATCGAGCAGGCGGGCGACGCGGTCGAGCGCCTCGTCGAGGTTCGGGGAGGTCACGGGGACGGGGGCATCGGCGATCGGCAGATCCTCTACGGTCGCCGTACCCATCAGGACGTCTTTCGGGAGGTCGAGCAGGACGGGGCCGGGGCGGCCTTCGAGCATGACGCGGAACGCCTCGGCGACCAGCGCGGGGACGTCGGCCGGCCTGCTAGCCTGGAAGGCGGCCTTGACCACGGGCTTTGCCATCCCGACGATATCGACCTCCTGGAACGCCTGGGTACCGATGACGCTGGTAGCGACCTGGCCGGTCAGCGCGAGAATCGGGACGGAGTCCATCATGGCGGTGGCGATGCCGGTCAGGAGGTTGGTTGCCCCGGGTCCGCTGGTGGCGAGGCAGACGCCGGGGAACCCTGTCGCTCTGGCGTAGCCGTCGGCGGCGAGGGCGGCGTTCTCCTCATGGCGCACGAGGACGTGGCGGAGGCCTTCGTGGTGGTTGGCGAGCTCACGGTACAGCGGCAGGGCCGCCCCGCCGGGGTAGCCAAAGATGGTGCGCACGCCGTGGGCCTGGAGCGCCTCGCAGAGGAGGGCGGATCCGGTCTTCGGCTGTGCCGTCGCACCGCTGGCGCCGGCGGCCCTGCCGCCGGCTGATGACCCGGTACTGTCGTCGCTGCTGGCGGCGTCGCCGCGCCGTTCGAGGGTCTGGCTGGTCATGGCGTCCCGCGTCCTTTCGAGTCTGGCGCTCCGGCTGCCCGGATGGCCCGCGTCCCTGTCGTGGTCAGATGCGCCTGGCCCTCACGGTGGGGTCTGGAGGCGGGCACCAAAAAGGCCCCCGCTCTCCGCGAGGGCCTCGTGCGTTCGACGGTGTCTGATCGCTAGCCGAGCACGCCCCTCGCGGAGGGCCGAATAATGACGATGCTGATGATGGCTACGGCTACCGCACCGAGGGCAGCAGTCAGCAACACGCTCAGGGTGAGCGCGCTGGTGGCCTGGCGGACGGACGCGGCAGATGCGTGCATGGCTGCCGGGTATTATCGGCACCGGGCGCCCGGTTGTCCACCCCGCTGCGAGTCGTGGGGCGTGGATTGAAGGCCGTGGAACGTATTTCACGGCGCGATTGGCCGCTCGTGCACGACGCTGGATCGCGCCCAGCTGTCAGGAGCAGAGCGGTATCCTTCGGGACACACTCTGTAGCCGGGGGCGCGCCGTGATTGACGATCCCGTGCTGATCCACGACTGGCATCCGGTCGCGGCGCTGGACGACCTTTTGCCCGGCAAGCCGCTGGGTGTCAGGCTGCTCGGCGAGGAGGTCGTGCTCTGGCGCGCTGGCAGCACGATTCTGGCCTGGCAGGATCTCTGCATCCACCGGGGTACCCGGCTCTCGCTCGGCCGGATCGACGGCGAGACGATCGAGTGCCCGTACCACGGCTGGACGTACGGGGCGGACGGCCGTTGCGTCGCCATCCCGGCCCACCCGGACCAGCGGCCCCCGACGAAAGCCGTCGTCCGGACCTACCGGGCGACGGAGCGGTACGGCATGATCTGGGTGTCGCTCGGCGAGCCCGCTCAGGATGTCCCGGCGTTCCCGGAGTGGGATCGGACGGAGTACCGCAAGCTGCTCTGCGGCCCGTACCCCGTCAACGCCAGCGGCCCACGGATCGTCGAGAACTTTCTGGACGTCGGGCATTTCCCGTTCGTCCACGAGAACATCCTCGGCACCCGCGAGCGTCCCGAGATCGAGGAGTACGAGGCCGAGATCGGGCCAGAGGGCGTGGTGGCGCCGTCGGTGCGGGTGTACCAGCCGGACCCGTACGGGACCGGCGTGGGGGACACGGTCTCGTACATCTACCGCGTGCCCAGACCGTTGACGGCGTACCTGGAGAAGGAGTCGAACGGGCCGCGCTTCTCGATCTTGCTGATGACCTTGCCCCACGAGACGGTCAAATGTACGGCCTGGATGATCATGGCGATGAACTACGGCCACGAGATCCCGGCCCAGGAGCTGATCGCCTGGCAGGACACGATCTTCGCGCAGGACCAGCCGATCCTGGAGTCGCAGCGCCCCGAGCTGCTCCCGCTCGACCTTCAGGCTGAGCTCCACCTGCGGAGCGACCGGGCGGCGCTGGCGTACCGGACCTGGCTGCGGCAACTGGGCGTCACGTTCGGCACGGCCTGAGCCGACGCACCACACACATTATACGACTGTGTATAATACAGGTCCGTATAATCGCGTCGTCTTCGAATCAGCCGGGGGTGTGGATGGAGAATCCGTTCGTCTACGGCGACATCGCCACGGGCATCTCCTTCACCAACCGCGAGGAGGAGCTCCGCCAGCTCCAGGAGGATGCCCGATCAGGTCAGAACGTCGTGATCATCTCGCCACGGCGGTACGGCAAGACCTCGCTCGTCGTCAAGGTCATGGAGCTCCTGCGGCAGGAGGGCGTCCTGATCGCATACGTCGACCTGTTCCGGACGCCGAGCAAGGTCCAGTTCGCCGATCACCTGGCCGGCGCGATCTACGGTGGCATGGTCGCCCCGTTCGAGCGCGTCTTCCAGCGAGCCGTAAGCCTCTTCCAGCAACTACCGCTCCGCCCCCGCATCACGGTTGGCGAAGACGGTTCGCCATCATTCGAGTTCACCGCTGGCCAGCCGGTTCGTGACCTCGATACGACGATCGAACACCTCCTCGGCATGCCAGGACGGATCGCTCGTGAGCGCCGTCGAAAGGTCGCACTCGTACTCGACGAGTTCCAGGAAGTCCTCGAGATCGACCCGCACCTGCCGGCGACCATGCGCTCCATCTTCCAGTTCCAGCCCGAGGTCGCGCATATCTTTCTCGGTAGCAAGCAGCGTCTCATGCAGCAGGTGTTCACCGAGCGGAACGTTCCGCTCTACCGGATGGCAAAGCCGATGCGGCTCGGCCCGATCGCCGCCGACAAGTTCGCAGCCTTCATTCGGGCACGATTCACGGCCACCAGCATCGTAATCGACGATGCGGCGATCGAGCGGATCTTGAGCATCACCGGCGGGCTTCCACAGGATACCCAGGAGCTCTGTCACTTCGTCTGGTCGCTCGCCCAGCGCGAGCGACTCACGGTGACGGCAGCCGACGTGGACCGCGCCCTCGCTTCGGTGATCGAAGCCGAGGATGCCAGGTACACCCTGCTCTGGGACGGCCTCTCGCGCCACCAGCGACTGGTCCTGATCGCGCTTTCAGCGGAGCCTGGCGGCGTCTACGCCGAAGGGTATCGTCAGCGCCATCGCCTCGGATCGCCTACGTCAGTGCAGCGGTCGATCACGCGCCTGGTCGAACGTGAGATTGTCGAACCTGGCTCTGGCGAAGGGTACCACGTTCCTGACGTCTTCCTCCGGTCGTGGATCGCACGCCTCGTCAGCGGTCTGCCCGGGACCTGACCCCGGCCTAGACGGCGGGTTCGGCACCGCCTGACACAACCGTACAAGCGACAACGTCTTCTGGAGAGCTCGGCGTTGGCTATCATCACTGTGAGCCAGCGAGCATCCCACGCGGGAGGGCACGCGTCTGATGCAGATCGTTCACGGGACGTGGATCCCCGAAGAGATGGATGCGTTCGTCCAGCGGGGCGGCTTCTACCTCTGGGTGGAGACCGATACGCCGCTGGTGCCGCCCAGCAGCACGAAGCGGAACGGGACGGCTCGCCGCGCCGCCGCTGGGGAGCATCCCCGCCACCTGAGCCGCGCCGCGCTCGGGCGGTTCCTCGCCGAAAAGCTGAAGCTCGGACGGTACGGTCCCGAGGCGCTGTCTCGCCTGTCGAAGACACAGCACTTCCTCCTGCCCACAGCCGACGGCAGGCCGCTACCCTCCGTGGAGATCGCGCCGTACGTCGAGGAGGAAGTGCCGCTGGAGTACGCGCTGGAGGCGTGGCAGGTCTGGTGCTACCCGCTTGACGCTGTCATCGCGACGCTCAACGAGATCCAGTTCATCGCCATGAACGCCGCCGAAGAGTTTCAGCTCGGGCAGGACCTGCTGTTCTGGTACGAGCATACCCAGGCGCTCAAGGCGATCATCGCCAGGGACCAGTACATCCCGTCGCTGAAGTACCGGGCGGCCTCGAACGGCACGAAGAGGAACGGGACCGCGAAGACTCGTTCGAGCTCGGCACGGTATAGCGCCGACTCCCGCGTGAAGGCGCCGTCGTCGTTCGAGATCGAGCCCGGCTGGGAGATCCTCTCCTCGACGTACGAGGCGATGATCCAGCGGCACGCCGCCGCCATGCCGATCGTCTGCACGGCGGGACTGAGCAGCCCGGACGATCCCTCGCTCTACGAACCAGAGCCGCTGCTGCGCCACTGCTCCGAGCAGCTCCTCCACGACGCCGTCACCGGCACGCCGTCGACGGATGCGTTCGACAAGCGGCTGGGCGGCTCGTTCCTCTACGACTGCCTGCACCCCTCCCGTGTCGATGGACACTGGCCGTACTACCGGCCTCCGGAGCGTACCCCTGAGCAGCGCCTCGCCGAGTACCGGCAGTGGCGTGCCTGGCGTGACGGCCTCGCCACCGCGCACACCAACGCCGGCTTCACCCTCTGCTTCCGCCTCGAGGAGGCCGCGCCGGAGGACGTCGACTCATGGCGGCTTCACTTCCTGGTCGCGGCGAGAGATGATCCCTCGCACCAGTTGAGCCTCGAGGCGTACTGGCCGCTCAGCCAGAAGGCCCGCGCCCAGGCGGCGCGGCCGTTTGGCGCCGATTTCGAGCGCCAGTTGCTGCTGGCGCTGGGCGCCGCCGCCCGGATCTACCCGACCGTCTGGGACGGTCTCGCCACCGAGCATCCGAGCGGCTGCGTGCTCAGCCTGGACCAGGCGTTCGCCTTCCTCCAGGAGAGCGCCTGGGTCCTCGAAGACGCCGGCTTCACGGTGATGGTGCCGTCCTGGTGGACGCCCCAGGGCCGGCGCCGCGCGAAGATCCGCCTCAAGACGACGGCCGCCTCGAAGCAGGGCACCGCCGTGGTCAGCAGCGGCACCCTCAACATGCAATCGCTGATCTCGTACCAGTACCAGCTCGCGATCGGTGGCGAGGTGGTCACGCCCCAGGAGTGGCAGCAGCTCGTGCAGGCGAAGGCGCCGCTGGTCCAGTTCCGCGGCCAGTGGATGCAGCTCGACCGCGAGAAGATGCAGCAGATGCTCCAGTTCTGGCAGACCCACCAGCGTGAGGCACCAGAAATGGAGCTGCTGGACATCCTCCGGATGGATGCCGAGACGGCCGACGACCTGGAGTGGGAGCACGACGACGCCGTCGATGGGATGCTCGCCCGGCTCCAGGACAAGAGCGCCTTCGCCCCGATCGAAGACCCGGCGTCGTTGCAGGGGACGCTGCGCGACTACCAGCGGCGCGGCGTCGCCTGGCTCCAGTACCTGGAGAATCTGGGGCTCAACCCGTGCCTGGCGGACGACATGGGGCTGGGCAAGACGATCCAGGTGATCACGCGGCTGCTGACGGAGCGTGAGCACAACGGCAGTCTGCCGCCGACGCTGATCATCGCGCCGACCTCGGTGCTGGGCAACTGGCGCAAGGAGATCGAGCGGTTCGCGCCGGGGCTCCGGACGATCGTCCACCAGGGAGCCGATCGGATCAAGGACGAAAAGGAGTTCAAGGCGGCCAGCGACGAGCATGACGTAGTCCTGAGCTCGTTCGCGCTGGCCCGCCTGGACGAGAAGCTGTTGAAGAGTCGATCGTGGCACCGGGTGGTGGTGGACGAGGCCCAGAACATCAAAAACCCACAGGCGGCCCAGACGAAGGCGATCCTGAAGCTGGGCGCCTCGCACCGCCTGGCGCTGACCGGCACGCCGGTGGAGAACCGCCTTCGCGACCTCTGGTCGATCTTCAATTTCCTGAACCCCGGCTACCTCGGGAAGGAGGCCCAGTTCCGGAAGTCATTCGAGGTGCCGATCCACAAGGGGCACGATCTCGGCAAGTCGTCCACGCTCAAGAAGCTGGCCGAGCCGTTCATCCTGCGCCGGGTCAAGACCGACCGGCGGATCATCGACGACCTGCCGGACAAGATCGAGCAGAAGCTGTTCACGACCCTGACGCCGGAGCAGGCATCGCTGTACGAGGCCGTCGTCAAGGACGTCGAGCGCAAGCTCGAAGAGCTGGACGGGATGGAGCGCCGGGGGCTGATCCTGGCGACGCTGATGCGGCTCAAGCAGATCTGCAACCACCCGGGCCAGTTCCTCGCCGATGGCAGCGCCTTCACGCCGGAGCGCTCGCACAAGCTCCAGCGCCTCGGCGAGATGGCGGAGGAGCTCGTCGAGAGCGGCGAGAGCGCCCTGATCTTCACGCAATACACGGAGATCGGCGCGGCGTTGGAGCGGTATCTCGGCCACACCCGGCACTTCCAGACCTACTACCTGCACGGCGGGACCAGTGCTGCCCGGCGGGATCGGATCGTGACCGAGTTCCAGGATCCGGAGACGCCGCCGGCCCTCTTCATCCTCTCGCTGCGAGCCGGCGGCGTCGGCCTGAACCTGACCAAGGCGAACCACGTCTTCCACTTCGACCGCTGGTGGAACCCGGCCGTCGAGGACCAGGCGACGGACCGTGCGTTCCGGATCGGCCAGCGGCGCAACGTGTTCGTCCACAAGTTCGTGGCGCTCGGGACGATGGAAGAGAAGATCGACGCGATGATCGAGGAGAAGAAGCGGCTCTCCTCGCTGGTGGTCGGCACGGACGAGGCGTGGCTGACCGAGCTGGACAACGACACGTTCAAGGACTTGATCGCGCTCCGGCGCGGCGCCGTGGTGGAGTGACGACGATGCCAGCGTACGGCCGAACCTGGTGGGGCGAGCGCTTCCTGACGGCGTTGGAGCGGTTCACGAATTCGGCCCGGCTCGGCCGGGGGCGGGCGTACGCCAACAACGGGCGGATCGTCGAGCACAAACTCGAGAAGGGCACCGTCGTGGCGAAGGTGCGGGGCTCGATCAACCCGTACTTCGGCGTCTACGAGGAGCCGCTCTACCGGACGACGATCAAGATCACGCAGATCTCGGCCGATGAGTGGTCGAAGGTGATCCGTCGGATCGGCGCGCGGGCCGACCTGGTGACGAAGCTGCTCCAGCAGGAGATGCCGGACCAGATCGAGGACGCCTTCGCCGAGACTGGTGTCTACCTCCTGCCGTCCGGGCGGGGCGATTTCACGACGAGCTGCTCCTGCCCGGACTGGGAGAACCCGTGCAAGCACATTGCCGGGGTCTACTACATCCTGGCACGTGACCTGGACCGCGACCCGTTCGTGCTGTTCGAGCTGCGCGGCCTCTCGCGCGAGGCGCTGCACGCCGAGCTGGTGAAGTCGCCGCTCGGTGAGGTACTGGCGTCCTCCCTCGAGACTGATGACGCCGAGATCGTGCCGGCCGAGTCGTTCCACACCCGCCCGACGAAGGTGTCGAAGAGAAGCGCTGCCGTCAGCCACCGGGCGTTCTGGGCTGGCGCCCGGCGTCTCCAGCCAGTCAGACCCACTGTGTCGTCGTCACAGGTTCGGGTGCCAGCGCTGCTGGTCAAGCGGCAGGGCGACTATCCGCCGTTCTGGCAGAAGGACAGCTCGTTCATCGAGGTAATGGAGGAGTTGTACGACCGGGTCCGCACGAAGAGCCCCCAGATGAAGTAGCCCCGTCCCTGACGTCGATCGAGAGGTCGTCGATTGTGGTCTTGAGAAGCCTCACGCCTGGGCAGCCTGGCCTACGGAGGAAATGCATCGAGCAGCCGATGGTTGCGGGCTGCATCCAAGACAATCTGGCAATGCCGGAGCGTACGTGTACGATTCGCTGCTTGAGCCAGCTCCAGCCCCCGCTGAGCCGCTGATGCCGCAAGTTCGAGGTCACTGCCGTAGCCTGTCGTCGCCGCTAGCATCGCCTCACTACGTAGAATCAACGATTCAATGTGAGAGTCACCCGTCCCGTTCTTCACTGATTCGTCATATGCGAGCCTCGCTTCCTTAACCTTTCTCATCCCATCTCTCCTACCATGACGAGAAATAGCAGCCAGATTTCCACTCAAACCCTGGTAGACAAAGCTAACCGTTGCCGCATCCACATCCCCGCCATCCACGGCTCTATCGATCATCCGCGCAGCGCTGGTCACATCCTTCATCAGGCCGAGACGCTTTGCAAGGCCAGCCTTGACACGCAGCAAGTCGAGGCGAAGCGATGGCATCGCCGCAAGTGACAGGCCACGCTCGACGGCTTCCCAGCCAGTGTGCAGTTGCCGATCCCCGCTGAGCATGCACAAGTCGGCTCGGCGCAAGAGCGCTTTGGCCTGAGCGTCTCGCTGCTGGCCGAGGGACGTCTCGGCGATGAGCGCATCCATGTGGGAGCAAGCAGCTCGAACATCGCTGAGTGCCTGCCTGGTGTGGATCTCCATCGAGGAGCGGATGAACAGGTCGTGCGCACTGAACAGCGTGGCCGCGACCTCAACGTCGTCTCCCACCGTCTGGAGATGAGGACGAAGCACGCTGGCGACATCGCACGCCTCCTCGGCCGCCTCGCACGGAAAGCCACGGCGTCGGCGCTCCTCAGCGTAGATCAGACGCCGACGGGCGCGGCCGACGATCCCTCCATGTCCGGTCGCTAGCTGATGCTCTACGCGAATGGCGAGGAAGTCGCCAAGGCGGAGCAGGAGATTCGCACGCTGCGCCGGCTCAACTGAATCCCGGCTGCTCGCGAGCAGCTCGTACGGACTGACGTCGAGCGTGTCTGCGATGAGACACAGGTGCGCAAGCCGCGGTTGACTTCCCGGCGGCGCCGCCTCGATCTGGGAGATCGCCTGCTGATCGACACCCACGCAGCGAGCCAGGGCAGCCTGCGAGAGGCCACGACGCTCACGCAGCCGGCGGATGACCACGCCGAGTGTGTCGGCCTCATCGCCAGGATGCTTTGTTTTCACTAGCTGCTTGTTATCCAAACGACGACACCCGCTGGCATGCTAGTCACGGTTGACTCGGTCAGCGGGTCAGTGCGGGACCGAGGCCATCATACACGACGTGGCGCAGCGTCACGGTGAAGGCGTGGCCGTGACGTCGCATCGTCACGAAGGCAGGCCATCGACGGCAAGAGGGAGCTGAATGCGAAAGATCATCGTCGTGGTATCAGCCATCATTGCGCTCATCATCAGCAGCCTCTCCGCTGTCGGCTGGTCGTCGGCTCTGGCTCAGGACGCGCCGCCCGGGCTCGGCGACGTGATCCTGGAAGACCCTCTCGCCGCGCCGGGCCTGCCGAATATGTACACTTGCCCAACCGGCCGTGTCACCAGGCAGTTTGCGAACGACGGGCTCACCATCACCGCGTCTGGCGGTTGCCAGATGCCGGAAGGATTCGCCGGAAGCGGCGTCGATGGATTTGGCAGCCTGAGATTCGTGGATGGGGAGTTCCGCGTCGAGTTTCGCCAGCTCGGCGGTCTGGACCGCACGCAAGTCGGCGTCAACGTCCGGACGAATAATCAATCAGGCTTTAGCGGGTACACAACCACGCTCAATCTGACGCGCGGCACATTGAACCTCGGTGTGAGCGTTAACGGGCAAGGCAAACAACTCGGGTCGCGAAACGATCTGGCCTCGATTGTGAAGCCGGATGACTGGAACAGCCTGGCAGTCCGAGCGCAGGGACCGAACCTGTGGGTTTTCGTCAATGACTCCATGGTCCTGACTGCTACCGACTCCAGCCTGGATTCCGGCGCTGCCAATGGACTCGTCTTCCGATCCGGGCAGCCGAGCGCCGAGGACACGCAGGAAGTGTCAGGAGTCCTCCGGAATCTGAAGATTTCGGCCATCGCCGGCGGCGAGCAGGCCAGGATGACGGTCTACACACCCCCGCCGCCAGTCGTAGGAGCCTCGGCCTTACCATGCACGCAGCCTACCGCCATCAGTAATGACGTCAAGATGACGGCCCCGCCGGACGGTACGGATTCAGGTATTGCGAAGCTCGCGGGTGCCTGGGAGGGACTCTGGGAGGCGGATTCTGGCAACCCGCTCCCGAGTCGACTCTACGTCGAGCAGTTTGACGGCGCGAAGGTCATCGTCGTCTACACCTGGGGAGACGCGCCGAATTTCAACACCAGAGCCGGCTGGCAGCGTGTCGCGGCCGACGTCCTGCCCGATGGCAAGATCGGCTGGGGTACCACCGTACGCTTCACCTTCTGGGCCGTGGACGACAAGGTTGAGGGACTGCGCGAAACGGCGCAGAACACATCGAAAGTCACATTCTCTCGCTGCCCATAGCGGTGAGCCGCCACCGCGAGCGCACCCGGCCGCGGACGGCGGTCGATCACGTCGTCGGCCATCATGGACCTCCTTCAAATCCAGACGGATGACGCCGATGCCTGGAACGACCTGGACGCGCGATTTGACTGTCAGGGGCAAGATGACATTCCTTGGAGGGGCACTACGGCGGTCTGTCCGGGCCTCGACGCTAGCACTCTGTGCCGTCGTCGGGTTATTGATGTCGCTGCCGCTCTCGACCAGCGCCCAGGGCTGCCAGCCGCGCCCGCCGGTCCGGATCAACTCGTCGTCCGCCGGTGCCGGCCGCCTGAATGTGACGGTGACGGCAGGGTCTGGCACGCTCCAGAGCCTGGCGTTTGCGGGCGGCGGCAACGCGCAGGTCGAGATCGACGGTCAGACGCGCCAGCCGCCGTTTACGTACCCCGTGCCCGCCGGAATCGCGCAGAAGTCGTTCGGCGTCGTTCGCACCGGCGGCGCGGGCACCCCGATGACCCTCTCGTTCACGGTGACCGACGGCTGCGGCCCCTGGTCCACCTTTGTCGGCGGCGGCGGCGCGGCCTGGGAAACGACGGTGAGCGGCCAGGTGCTCAGCGCCGGCAACGAACAGCCCCTGGCAGGAGCGGCTGTTCAGATCCAGGGCACGAACCTCACCGCGATGACGTCCACGGATGGACGATTCTCGATCGCAAATGTTCCGAAGGGCACCCAGGCGTTGCTGACTGCGGCTCACGGCTTCCTGGACGATCGGCGCAGTATTCAGCCGGGGACATCATCGCCACCGCTGCTGGTCCGGCTTCAGCCGCCCGCGTCTGCTCAGGTCCAGACACCGATCGGCAACGGCGTCGTCGTGCAGCCGGAAACCACGACCACGGGCCTCATAGGTGCCAGCATTACCTTCGAGAGCGTGACGTCGCCCGGAACGACGACTATCGAGCGGGTCACCATGCCCCCCGGCGTGACGCCGCCACCGGGAGGCGATGCAGCCAACGCCACCTACTTCACCTACAGCACCACAGCCATGACAGCCGGGACCACCGGCATCTCGCTTCCCTTCGATCCAAACGCACTCGGCGGCGCCGATCCGTCGCAACTGCAGGTCATGCGCTTCGAGAACGGAGCATGGATTGACTACACAAGCGGTGTCAACCTCCAGACACGGGTGATCCAGGCATCCGTCCCAAACCTGGCGGCTGGATCGAATCCGCCAGCCCGCGCTTCTCTTAGATCACAGGCTGCGGGTGTCAATGTTCTGGCCCTCGTGCGGAACACGCTTCGTCAACTCCGGTCGGATCCGAAGCCGATCCAGGACACTCCGGACGCCGGCCGAGTCCTGGTTCTCATCCCAGGAATCTCGTTCGGGTGTGGGGCACCGTGGACCTGGCCTTCTCTTACGATGCTAGGAACGCTGGACAAGATCACCGAGCAACTGTGCGACGCAACGGATACCGGTGGTGAGGCCGAGCCGTACTCAGTCGTCAAGCGTGGCTGCGACACCTTCGGACTCATCGTCGGCGATCTCAGTCAAATGTTCGGCCCGTCCCATTGCGGGGCCATTCCAGAAGGACGATTACAGGGAGGTCGTGTCCGCTTCTATTCCTACGCCGGCAACATCGGATCCAGCGGCACCTACCTGCCATCGGAAACCCGGCAGCGGCTCGAAACCTCCGCGAGGAGGCTCGGGGACCAACTGGAGACCTTGGGGCTCCAAGACCGCACCTACGTCATCGTCACCCACAGCCTGGGCGGTGCCGTCGCCACAACCTGGGCCGCGACCGAGCAAAACCCGGCCCGACTGGCGGCCGTCCACTCCGTCATCACCCTGGACAGTCCCGTCAACGGGATGGATGGCCTCGGCGTCTGGTTGGAAACCTGGGCCAAAGTTGGCACCCCGGTGTCGAACGAGCTCCGAGGAGGGGATCCCGTCACGCTAATGCGCGGAAGTGGGAGGCGGATTGGCGTCGTGACCTTCTCGAACTTCAGAGACAAAGTTGTTCCGAGCAGCGCGGCGCGTCTCGAGTATGGCTGCCCGGCGTTCATGTCACTCTGCACGATTTACGAGGAGCCGTTGCCGGGCCTCCTCACCGGCAATCATCTTGAGGTGCTGAACTCGCAAGAGATTCGAGCTGGCATCAAGCGCATAGTCGCAGCCTCGTCAGTGCGTGGAAAGGCCACGCAGAACGGGCAGCCCGTCAAGGACGCCACCGTCACGCTGGACGGTGTGAGCATGGGAAAGACGTCGGATGAGGGCGAACTCGCCTTTCTCGCTGAGGGGCCATACGGCTCAGTTCGCCGCGTCGAGGTGACTAAGGGCACCGCAGTCGGGTCGGTGAACGCGACGCTCACTAGCGGCACCATTACGACGATCTCGGTGGACATCTCACCACCGACAGGCACGCTCACTGGCAAGGTCCCCAACGGCGTCGGCGGCCCCGAAATCAACGGCGCCACCGTCCAGGTGCAGGGAACGGATATTTCTACAGTGACGGCAACGGTGGGCAGTTCACGCTGTCTGGCGTCTCGCTGGGCGCACGCACGCTCGTCGTCTCAGCTACCGGCTACCAGACGCTCAACCATGGGGTGAACGTGGTCGCCGGCACCAATCCGTCGCTCGCACTAGCACTGACGCCGACGACCGGCACGCTCACGGGCGTCGTGACGAATGGCGCGGGTGGCCCGCCGCTCGACGGAGCCAGTGTCCAGGTCCAGGGAACGACCGGCGCCGCGATCACCGGGGACGGCGGCCAGTTCTCCTTCCTCAACGTGCCGCTGGGGCCGCTGACACTGGTCGTCTCGATGACCGGCTACCAAACCACGCACGTTCCGGTCACTGTCGTCGCGGGCGTCAATCCGCCGCTGACTATCGCGCTCACGGCGACGCCGTCGGTCTGCGCCCCTCCGCCTTCTGGCCTGGCCAGCTGGTGGTCCGGCGAGGGCAACACGAACGACGTGCATGGCAGCAATCATGGGACGCCGCAAGGTGGTCTCTCCTATGGCGCTGGCAAAGTGGGACAGGCCTTCGTGCTCAATGGCACGGACGGATACTTCGACACGCCATCGAACGGGATCCCTGCCGGCAACGCCGCCCGTACCGTCGAAATGTGGCTCAAGCCACGGGCGGATTCCGTCGCGTTGGATCAAAACACCGCGTTCTTCTACGGTGCAGTCGCGCTCCGGCGCGGATTCGGGATAGACATGGATGGGCTCACCGGCTCGGGGAACGTCAGGCTCCAGGTGTTCATCTTTTTCACTGACATCAACGGCATCGATACTGGCGTGAAGCCAGACACCTACTTTCATGTGGCAGCGACATACGACGGTACGACCTTGCGAGCCTTCATCAACGGGGTCGAAAAGGGGTCGTTCACACCCGGATTGCCGCTTGAGACCGCGACAACGAATCTCAATATCGGCCGATCATTCTCAGCGGCATACTTCGGTGGTCAGCTCGACGAGGTCTCCATCTACAATCGTGCGCTTCAGAGTTCGGAGCTCACGTCGATAGCGGGCGCTGGGAGCGCCGGGAAGTGCCGCTAACTATCCTGACACGAAGCAGTTTCGCCGCGACCCCGTTGGCTAGAATCCTGATGCGTGCAGTTCGGCCTGGCGGGCGAGGGCGATGGCGCCCAGCACCCCGGCCCGGTCCCCGAGCCCCGGCGGCACGATGTACTCGTCCAGCCGTTCGAGGATCATCGGCGCCTGGATGTAGCCGTTGAGCAGCGCCTTCACCTCCTGGCGGATCAGCGGGTAGAGCGCCTCCTGGTGCATCACGCCGCCGCCGAGCACGACCCGCTCCGGCGAGAGCGTCATGATCAGGTTCGCCAGCCCCAGCGCCAGGAAGTGCGCCTCCAGCTCCCAGGCGTCGTGATCGGCAGGTAGCGTCTCGGCTGGCTGGCCCCAGCGGGCGTGCATCGCCGGCCCGGAGGCCAGCCCCTCCAGGCAGGCGCCGTGGTACGGGCAGACGCCGGGGTGCTGCTCGCGTCCACGGTCGAACGGGATCAGGATATGCCCCATCTCTGGATGGACCAGGCCGTGCATCGGGCGGCCCTGGACCAGCCCGCCCCCGCCGATCCCCGTCCCGACCGTCAGGTAGATGAACGTGTCCAGCCCCTGAGCCGCGCCCCAGAGATGCTCGCCGAGGGCGGCGCCGTTCACGTCGGTGTCGAAGCCGACCGGGCGGCCGAGCGCCTGCCGGACCGGCCCGACGAGGTCGGTGAACCGCCAGCCGGGCTTCGGGGTACTGGTGATCGAGCCGAACGTCTGGGAGCGCGGATCGAGGTCGATCGGCCCGAACGAGGCGATGCCGACTGCCGCGAGCGGTGTGGTGCGGGCCTGCTCCTCGAAAAACCTGATCGCCGGGCCGATCGTCTCCTGGGGATCCCTGGTTGTCTCGATCGTCACCTCGGCCCGGAGGTCGTCGGGGCCGGTGCCAACGGAGCAGACGAACTTGGTGCCGCCGGCTTCGATGCCGCCGTAGAGCGTCTCCATACGTCGATCTCCCGGCCGCGCAGCTCGTGGCGCCGACCACGCCAGATGCTACCGCGCCGGTCGGTCCGGGTACGAAGCGGCGAGGATCGCCGCGCTCCCAGAGGGTGCTCCCGGGACGGTCAGGACTCTTGTCGTGCGGCTGTCCGCGCCCCCATCGCCATCAGCTTGACAGCTGCGCCCACGGTCGGCACGGCGTTGAGCAGGCCGAGGTACGTCGCGGTGGCGTGCTGCTGCCCGACCTGGTGGGTGAACTGGGCGGTGCCGGTCGGGTCGAGGTCCCACCAGCTCGACCAGGGGACGATCGTGCCCGTCAGCTTGATCGCGCTGCCGTACTCTTCGGTACCCACCTGCACGTACTCCGTCCCGACGTCGTTCTCGGCCTCGTCGATCACGTCCTTGACGTAGGTCGGGCAGAGCGGCGACGGATCGTAGTAGGCGGTGATCGTGGCCAGCGAGCCCCAGGCGTTGGGGACCGAGTCCAGCGAGTTGTAGACCCGGAACGCCGTGCTGGTGTTCGTGTCGGAGTCCATGAACAGGGCGTTGAAGTAGTCGGCGAACGCGGCGTTCCCGGCCGAGGGCGCAGCGAACGTGTACGCCTTCAGCCGAGCGGCGCTCCCGAACACCGAGGCCAGCCAGGCGGCGGCCACGGACGCGAGGCAGCCGCCCAGGCTGTGGCCGGTCACGTAGACATCCGCGTCAGACGGAAGCTGCTGCAGGAACGTCACCAGGCTCTGCGTCGCGTCGCCAGCGCCGCTCCCGGTCATCTGGGCGAGCTCCTCCAGCCCGACCAGCGTCCCGGCCGCGATCTTGATGCCGTCAGGTGCCGGCTGGACCAGGTACGGGAACGGGACCAACGGCAACAGCGACGCCAGGTCCTCGAGCCAGTCCAGCCAGAACGACCAGTCCGTCCCACGGATCGCTACGGCGTACTGGTTCAGATCGGCGTTGCCGGCGACGTACATCATGTTGCCACGGTCGCCGGCCAGCGCCGGTCCCCAGACGACCTGCCATCCGCTGTACTCCGACTGCCCGAGGGCCGTATCGATGTCCCGGCGCATCCGGGCCGTCTGGTCTGGAATGGACTCGCCGGGCAGCACCTTCTCGTCCACGTACGCCGACGCGGCAAGCGTCAGCAGCAGACGCGCCTCGTCCGAGCTGTACCCCATTGCGAACGACATCGTCCCCTCCCCACCGCGTCTTCGCCCGACCAGAACGTCACACCCGGGTCCGAGAGTACAGTGACACCGGTGAGGAGCCGTCGTGCAGCCGGTCGTGAGACGGGTGGAGCGCGGACGGTCAGGGCGAGCGGGGGCGAACGTCGATGCGACTGGCCCGACCGGGAACCTCAACCGCCATCGTCGAGTACTGCCAGCGCCCGGCACTCCTGGTGCCGACGATGGACAGCGTCCCGGACCCTTTTGGGCCAGAGATCGGGAGCACGCAACCGACCGGGAGCGCCCACTTCCAGTTGCGGCTCCACCAGCTCCTCTGTGGCGGCGACTGTTCCATTCGTGCGTCGCTACCCCTTGATCTGCACGTCCTCGTATGGGCCAAGGTAGTTGTACTGTGGGATCGCGCCCTCGACCTCTTCGGCCTTGTTGGCGATCTTCGGCCCGAGGCAGTTGATGAACGCCTGCCGCTGGATCGGGATGAGCAGGTAGTTGTCCAGGAGCTGCGTCTGCACCTCGTCGATCAGCTTCTTGCGCTCCGCGAGATCGGTCGAGGCGTCGTACTTCGCCATCAGCGCGTCGATCTCCGGCAGGCAGATGCTCGAGAAGGCGCCCTTGCAGAGGGCGTTCTCGCGGATTCGGGAGGCGGCGTCGCCGGGCGCGCCCGAGAGCTGGATCACCAGCCCCTTCACGCGGTTGGGTCCAGGGGTCAGCCCGTCGTAGAACGCCGCGCGCTCGAGGGTGTTCACCCTGGTGGTGATGCCGACGGCGCGCAGGTAGCCGGAGATCCGCTCGGCGAACGAGGTGTACGGCGGCAGCGGTGTGATCTGGGAGATCTCGAAGCCGTTCGCCACGCCGGCTTCGGCCATGAGCTGCTTCGCCTTCGCGGCGTCGAACGGCGGGGTCGGCCGCTCGATGGCACCTGGCCAGTCGTGCGGGATCCAGTTCCCTTCGAGGGTGCCGAGGCCGCCGAACTCGGCGTCGCTGAACCCCTTGCGGTCGATCGCCAGGCTGAGCGCCTGCCGGACCTTGACGTCCTTGAGCGGATGATCGGGGCTGTCGAGCGACATCGGCTCCAACCAGACCGGGGCGCCCTTGAGCGGCACCAGCCGGAGGTTCTGGTCTTTCTTGATCGTCTCGAGGAGATCGCCCGGCATCTGGTTGGCGACGTCCAGCTCGCCGGTCTGGAGCCCGGCGAAGCGGGTTGCCGCCTCGGGAACGCCGCGCATGATCAGCGTCTTGATGAACGGCGGCTTGCGCCAGTAGTCCGTGAACGCCTCGAACTCGATCTCGGTCCCGGCCTGCTGCTTCACGAACGCGTACGGCCCGGCGCCGATCGGCTTCTGCTTGAACCCGTTGGGGCCGACCTGCTCGTAGTACGCCTTCGGTACGATCCAGCCCGCGCCGCTGGCCGGGCTGCCGTAGATGGTCAGGAAGTCGAGGAACGGCTCCTTGAACGTGAACTTGACCGTCCGATCGTCCGGCGTCTCGATCGCGGCCGTCTTCTCCTTCAGGATCGCGGCGTTCGCGCCACGATACTTCTCGAAGGTGAACTTCACGTCCTCCGGGGTGACCGGCTTGCCGTCGTGGAACTTGATCCCCTGGCGCAGCTTGAAGGTGGCCGATTTGTTGTCCGGCGCGATCTCATACGACTCGGCCAGGCTGGGCGCGAAGATCTTCCCCGGCAGGTGCTTGACCAGCGCATCGTGGAGCGCATACTGGAAGTTGTAGGGGGTGATCTGGGGTGGGTTCTCCTGGGGGTCGAGCCAGGCCGGCGAGATGGTTGTGTGCCATGCATACACCAGTTTGCCCGCGGGTGCTGGCTTGCCCGCGGCCGGAGCGGCGGCGGCCGGCTTCTCAGCCGGTTTTTCGGCCGGCTTCTCAGCGGGCTTCTCAGCGGGCTTCTCAGCCGGCTTTGCCGCCGCTGCCGCCGTCGCGGGGGCCGGAGTCTGAATCGGCGCCTGCGTCTGCAACGCCAGTGGCGCCTGCGTGGCTGGTGCCGATGGCGCGCTTGGGGCGCAGGCGGCCAGCAAGCCGGCTCCGACAGGTACCGCGCAGAAGGCGATGAACGCTCGTCGAGACAGTCGGCGGGAAGCGTGCCGAGCAGGCGCTCGGCGGACAGGTCTCCACTGCACCGTGGACCTCCGCGGATCCCCTATGGAGGAGCGACGCGAGCGCCATGCTCGCGGCCCCTTTCAAACCAACCTCGTCCTCCGTACGGCCGGCGCCGCATGTCGGCTATCTTCCACGAACATGACCATGAAGTCAACAGATTTTCGCCATGCTAGCGTAAGGAGCCTGGTGAAGCGCGGAGCCGAGCCGGGGGACAGTACCCTGCGCGCGGCGCTGACGCTCACGTTGCACGAGCTCCGCGAGATCCTGCACCGCCGGGCCCGGCTGTCGAGTCGCGCGCAGGCACTGGACGAGGTGTCAAGGCTGTTCTTCGCGCACGTTGTGACGGCGCTGCATCACGGGGACGGGATCTCCGCGCGGAGCGTCCTCAGGTTTGCTAGTGATGCTTCTCAGCCGGCTGAGGCGCTCGGGCGGTTCGTCGAGCGGGCGTTCCGCGAGCACCTGCCGGCCAGCCTGGCGCACGAGATGGCGATCGCCGACTTCTTGCTTGCGATCAAGCCGAGCGAGCACGCGCTGGCGCGGGAGCTGATCGCCTGCTTCGAGCGCGCGCTGCCACTCACGGACGTCACTGCGTTGCCGTACGGCTTCGACCTGCTCAACGAGGTGTTCGGCTCGTTCATCGCCGACTCGTTCGCCGAGGAGAAGGAGCTGGGGCAGTACCTGACGCCGCCGGAAGTGGTGCAGTTCATGGTCGACCTGGCAGTGCAGTCGCTGTCGCCAGCCGCGCTGGACGAGCTGCTCGCGCCGGGCACCTGTGGTCGCGCTGGCCTGATCGTGGACCCGTCCTGCGGCGTCGGCTCATTCCTGGTGCAGCTCACCCGGCGGCTCCACCCAGTAGTCGTGGAGCGGCACGGCGCTGAGGCGGCGCGGGCGTGGCTGGACGCTATGCTCGGCGACGTCCTCGTCGGGATCGACAAGAGCGAGCGCATGGTCAGGCTGGCGCTGACGAACATGGCGATGTTCGGGCTGCCGGCGGCCCGGCTGCATCTGGCGAACGCGCTCGACCGCCTCGGCGACGATGCGCCGATCGCCGGCGCGATCGAGGGCAAGGCTCGTCTGATCCTCACCAATCCGCCGTTCGGCGCTGAGTACGCCGGGGACGACCTGGCGCGCTTTCGGGTGGCGACCTCGTGGGCGAAGCGTCCCCCGAAGAAGGTCGAGTCGGAGATCCTGTTCGTCGAGCGGTACCTGGACTGGCTCTGTGAGGGCGGGCAGGTCATCGCCGTGGTGCCGGACAGCATCCTCACGAACAAGGGGATCTATCGCGCCCTGCGTGCCGGGCTGCGCGACGCCGTGGAGCTGCTGGCCGTCGTCTCGCTGCCGCCGGTCACGTTCGGCGCGGCCGGGACGCTGACGAAGACGTCGATCGTCCACCTCCGGAAGGCTGGACAGGTGCCACGAACGTCCGAGCAGACGTACTTCGCGCGCTGCCGGCGGATCGGGTACACCGTGGCGACCCGTGGCTCGCAGCGGAGCAAGATCGCCAGCGGCGAGAGCGACCTGCCGGCGATCCTCGGCGAGATCCAGGCGCGCCCCGGGGGGCCCGTTCGGGGTCGATGGGTGCATGACGCCAGGCTGGCGGAGCGCTGGGACGCGAGCTACCACGCCGGCCTGCCGGCCGAGATTGAGGAGATGCTACGACGCCTCGACGGCACGGGGTTGACCGTCCGGCAGGTGGCGGACCTGGCGACCGATCGCGCAGACCCTCGACGCTGGAGCCAGCCGACCTTTGAGTACGTCGAGATCGCCGACGTGGACGGGACGACCTGTGCCGTGCAGCCCCGGACGGTGCCGTGCGAGGAGGCGCCGAGCCGGGCGCGTAAGCTCGTCCGGGCCGGCGACGTGCTGGTCTCGACGGTGCGGCCGGAGCGGCGGATCGTCGGCGTTGTCGGCGGGGAGCAAGCTGGGGTCGTCTGTACGACTGGGTTCGCCGTGCTCCGGCCGCGCACGATCGATCCGTTCGTGCTGGCGCATCTCTTGAAGACCGAGTTTGTGACGGTGCAGATCCTGCGCAACAACGTCGGCATCGCCTACCCGGCAATCGAGGAGGCGTGCTTGCTGGAGCTGGTGCTGCCGGTCAGCGCGGACGACCTCGGACGGCTCGCCGAGTACGGGGCGAACCTGGCTGCGCTGCAGAGCAAGAGCACGGCGCTCCGCCGCGAACTGTCGCACGATATCGATCGGGCGGCGGCGCGCTGGTCCGGTCTGGAGGTCAGGCGAGGATGACCGTGCTCCTCGGTGGCCAGTTCGTACCGAACGACGTCGCCGCGCCGGTAGTCCGGCGCGGCGATGTTCAGCGGCCTGCCAGGTGTTGCCTCACGGCGTTTCGATCCCCCCCGCTCTCAGGAACAGCTCCACTACCCACATGATCACACCGATCGCCAGCGCGGCGATGACGGCACCTTTGAAGCCGTGAACCGTCAGCCCTGGGAGGAGCTTGTCGGAGGCCATCAGCACGACCACAGAGATGATCAGACGCTCGACAAAGCCTGGGATCCCTCCCAGGTTCGGCACGCCAATGGCCGCCAACACGAACCTCACGACGGTCCCGATGGTGGCGATCACGATCGCAGCGATGAGCGCCGTGAGGAATCCACGTACCCAGAGGCCAAGCTTCAGGCTGCTGACGGTCCAGATGATGAGGCCGTTGACGATCGTGGCGACCCCGAACACGATCAGCACATTCTGAATTGGGATCGGCTCCATGACTACGCTCCTTTGCCCTGAGGACGCAGAACGCCCCGGCAATCGAGGCCGGGGCGTTCGTACACGACGTGGCGCGCGCTACGCACGTCGCAGTCCACACCATCCCGGTCTACGCGGTGAAGCTGCGACCGCCAAAGTGGCGTACCTTCTGCCCATCGCGAGCAAGCCGCTCGTAGGCTGTGGCCGAGCCGCGGCGAATTCGGTCGCCGCCTTCAGGACGGCGAGACACTCTCAGTCGGCGGCTCCTCGCCAATGGCAGTCCGCCAGATCGTGGCGCTCATGCGCCGGGCAAGCAGGCCGGCGGCAGCCATCATCACCATGACAAGGCCGGCCCACATCAGACGCTTTCCCATGCTCGACATGCTCAGCCCGCTTCCTTTCACCTGGACGAAGGCTTCCTCGTTCTCGGCGCTCGTTGTATCGCTCGTGCCAATCTGCACGCCGACCGGCAGCGATGACACGGCCGCCGGCTCCAGTCTACGCGCTGTCAGGACGCACGCTGAGGTCAGATGGCACCCGGTGCGTAGTGTTGTTCAACATCCGGTCAGCGGTCGATCCGATCGGTTGATGGAGCAGCTCCTGGCAAGGGTAGTCTGCCTGGACGCGCTCCTTCGCCCCTATCCCCTAACCCCTATTCCCTGTCATGGGACCAGGCTGGAGCGGGTGATGTGGCCCTTGTCCTGGGCGGCCAACACTTCGTCGATCTCTTCGAGCGGGAACTTGTGTGAGACGATCTTGTCGAACGGGTACTTCTTGTACGTTCGACGGAGGATGTCGAGGGCGTCCTGGAGGTGGCGCTTGCCGTACACATTATTGCCGTAGATGGTGACGTTGTTTACGACCCAGAGGGCGGGGTCGGCCTCGTAGGTGAGGCCGGGGCTGATGTTGCCGATCTCGACGTAGCGTCCGCCGCTCCCGACCATCTGGACGCCCTCGTGGGTGACCTGGGGGAAGCCGGCCAGCTCCATCACGACGTCGCCGCCCCAGCCGCCGGTCAGCTCTTTGACGCGCTTGATGCGAGCCTCGGGAGTCGGGAGCTCGCGGAGGTCGACGAAACTGTCTGCGCCGAACATCGAGGCGACTTCGAGCCGCTCGTCGACGCCGTCGATCACGACGACCTGGCCAGCCCCGCGCTCCTTCGCGACGGCGATGGCGTACAGTCCGAGGCCGCCGGCGCCCTGGATCACGACGTTGTCGCCGATGCCGACGCCGGCCACGTCGAGGCCGGCCGTGACCTGGGCCATCGCGCAGTTGACCCCGACGACGAGGTCGTCCGACAACTCGTCGGGCACCTTGAACACGGTGTGGTTCGGATAGAGGTAGAAGTAATCGCCGAACGTGCCTTTGAAGTGGGGCGGTTCGTCACACGACTGCAACAGGTGGCTGGCGCGCTGGGGGCAGGCCCAGTCCTTCCCTTTGAGGCAGGCCCGGCAGCGGCCACAGGGGAAGAAGTAGGCGAAGACGACGCGGTCGCCGACGGCCAGGGGTGTGCCGTTCGAGTCGGTGGTGACGCCCTCGCCGAGGGCGGCGATGTGGCCGGTGCCCTCGTGGCCGAGGTGCCGGGGGAGTGCTCGACCGCGCTTCGCGTAGTCGATGTCGCCGCGCCAGGAGTGCAGGTCTGAGCCGCAGACGTTCGCCAGGGTGATCTTGACCAGCGCGGCGCCGGGGCCGGGCTCAGGGACGGGGTACTCCTTGATCTCGATCGGCTTGCCGGCGCCGTAGAACGCCGCTGCACGTCCGGTTGCGGTCGCCATCTTTGGGTACCTCCGGTGCTTCGCTGCCGTCTGTCTGGTTGAGCTAGTGTAGACCGGGGCGGGCAGCGTCAGCGCGACGAGAGCTACCGGGTGGGCGACGCCCGTTCGTGCTCCTCCATGCGCAGCCTGCGCACCTCACGCATCGACGGGCCTGGGGTGTCCGGGTTCAATTGCTCAATCAGAAGCACGATGACTAGTATGACGACGACAAGCGACACGACGACGGTCAGTAATGTGGTCGTGCCGGTGGTGAAGAGGAGCGCGAAAGCGAATGTTGCCGCAGCAACTAGGGCGACGATTGCCAGAACGAGTGTGCGGGTCCGCATGAGCCGCTGCTTGAGCGTCTGGCGGCGCTGGCCGGTGAGATCGTCTGTCCCTTCGACCTCGTATTGCGCTATGCGCTCCATCGCCTCGGTCCAGTAGCCGGGCCACTCACCGCCGCCGTAGGGGAACGTGGAAAGCTTGGGGTTTGGCCTCAATGGTGGTCGTGGACGCTTTGTGCTGCGCATTGTCTACGACCCCCAGGCCTGTGTCTGGATGGTTACCTGCATGAGGAGCGCTGCCCCGAGCAACGCAGTGGCACAAACCGTCACGACGAACGCCCGAGCAAACCAGCGGCGCTTAGCCGAGATGATCTGCTCATTCTGATCATACGTCAGAACCATGGTATCGACGAGGTCTCGTTTCGCCTCGCGAGGATCGACCGTCATGTACGTACTTACAGCGGCTTGCGGCGCCATTGATCGTGGCCTTCTCTCCTGGTCACGGCTTCAGGGGAGGCGACAACATGATCAACGCTGACGAAGAGTGCTGTAAAGTCCAAGGGCCGACCGGACGATTGAAGCTCCGCGACAGGTACGCCCAGGCAACCATGGCGCCGGCAAGGAGGTAGAGCAGGATGGCCATGTCCACGGCCGCGCCAACCCAAAACGGCAGAGGAATGAACGTCGAAGGAGTCGACCCCGACCCGAGCACGATGCCGGGGAGGCCGCCACGGACGAACGCTCCGGCGACAGCGAACACGATGCCAATCACGCCGAGCACCATCCGCAGTCGGCTGTCGACCTCTTGCCAGCGCCGCTCCTGAGCATCCAACTCGGCCAGGATACGGTCGTGAACGTGGTCGAGCCCGATCCAATTGTCCGGATCGTTCGGGTCGAAGCCACGTTGCAGGCCTCCATCGGTACCGTCTTCAGGCTCGCCCTGCTCAGTCGCCACCGCCTCCGCCCATTGCGAAACTGAGCGCACGCTATCGCAGGCGTGAGTTGATGTCAAGATGCGGTGAAGGGACGGAGCACAGGGCACCTCGGACTTGCTGCTACAGTTCGAGGATGCAAGATCAGGCGGCGCCGACGATAGACAGCCCTGCCGAGTTCGAGCGGGTGCTGGGGCTCGGGCTGGGCCGCGCGATCCTGTTCCTGCGGCAGCACGACGCCCGGCCGTACCGCGACATCATCCTCAATGCCTGTGTGCATTGGACCGGCTACGACCAGCAGGTCGAAGGCACCAGAACGCCGTACTTGATGACGGTCCTGGATGAGACCGGTCAGATCGAGAGCTACGTCGAGTCGATCCTGGCAGCGTTCCGATCGACGACGGACCGCCGCGATCAGCAGCAGTTGATCCGACTGGCCTCTGAGCTCGCACAGGATGGGTACGCAGAAGCGCGGGTCGCTCTGTACGAGCGCTTCGACCGCAACGATTCGGAGGAGCCGTATAGCTGCGCCGTCGAGCTGCTTCGGCAGCTCGGGGAGCTGCCGGAGGTGGCGGTCGTAGCTGCCCGAGGCGAGCAGGTCGGCCAGCAACGTCCCGGACGGCGTCTACGAGGAGGCAGGCCATCACTTCGAGCCGAAGGAGCTGGCGTTGCTGATCTGGACGATCACGATTGTCAACGCCTGGAACCGGATCGCGATCACGAGTCGGATGGTGCCAGGCTCGTACCAGCCGAGGTCCGTGGACTGAACTCGACGGACGGCGGGCGCAGATCTCTGACAGGCACCAGAGGGTCCCTCCCTCTTGCGTTTCACTTAACGGTGCGTTAACCTCGTCTTTGCCTGACGAGCGTTGGCGCGCCTGTTCCGTTAACGTTCGGCCGGTATCATCGCCCTTCGGACGCGACGATGCGCACGTTGTGGCCAGGCCACGGTCGGCTTCCTGCCCTCCTCTGAGGAGCGGCTGCTGTCGTGGCGTCATTTCCGGGGGTAGTGTGGCCGGACACCGATCGAAGCGGCTGGGCGCGCGTGGGGTCAACACGAGCGCGAAGCTGGTAGGAGCGCAATGGACCAGGTAGCAGGCGCTCCCGCACCGTCACGGATCCAGCGCGAGTGGCGCGAGTGGCTACTCTTCATCGCGCTGGCCGGCCCGAACCTGCTCCTCTTCATCATCTTCAACTACCGCCCGCTGGTCTACAACGCCTACCTCAGCTTCCACGACTGGGACTTTCTCTCGCCGTTCCCGATTCCGGTCGGCTTCGACAACTACGTGGACGTCTTCACGGACCCGCACTTTCATCGTGTGCTCCAGAACACCGTAGTGCTGATGATCGGCGGGGTCTGCCTGACGATCGCGATCGGGTTAGCGCTGGCGCTCCTGCTGAATCAGAAGCTCGTCGGCCGGGATGCCGCGCGGAGCGTGTTGTTCGCGCCGTACATGCTCTCCGGAGCGGCCATCGCCGTCGTCTGGGTCTACATCTTCGACCCGAACTATGGCCTGCTGCGGGTCGTGGTCTCACCGCTCGGCCTGGTTCCGCCGAACTGGTTACGCGACACATCGTGGGCGATGATGGCCGTCATCATCGTCTATACCTGGAAGAATCTCGGCTACACGATGGTGGTCTGCCTGGCTGGCCTCCAGGCGATTCCGCGCGAGCTGTACGAGGCCGCCACCACCGATGGCGCCAACGCCTGGGATCGCTTCCGCCACGTGACCCTCCCGGGTCTCGCACCGATCACCTTCTTCCTGCTGGTCACTGGCATCCTGGCCAGCTTCCAGACGTTCGACCTGGTCCACGTGCTGACCCGTGGCGGTCCCGTCGACTCAACCACAACCCTGATCTACTACCTGTACGAGCAGGGGTTCATCGCCTTCAAGGCCGGGCACGCCGGCGTCGCCGCCGTCTTCCAGTTCGTGCTGCTGTTCATCATCACGCTGCTCCAGATCCGCTACCTCGAACGACGGGTGACCTATGCTGCGTAATGCCCTCATTCCAACCCTCTCCCAAGGGGAGAGGGAGCACCAGGGAGTGGCCTGATGGCGGCCATCGGGCAGGTCGGCGCGGCCAGGCTGGCCCGCCACCGCGCATCCTCTCAAGGTCTGGTCAGCAAGGCGGCCGGCTATCTCGCGATGGCCGTGGTCGTCTTCGTGATCGGCCTGCCGCTCCTCTGGCTCCTTTCCGGCGCCTTCAAGGAGGTCAGCGAGTTCTACCTCGTCCCGGCGACCTTGCTCCCGATCGATCCGACGATCCAGAACTTCCCGCGTGCCTGGTTCGCCGCGCCGTTCGGCGTCTACTATTGGAACACCATCGTCGTCACCGTGGTCAGCGTGATCGGCAAGGTGGTCATGGCGTCCACCACGGCGTACGCGCTGGTGGCGCTGCGCTTTCCGTTCAAGACTGCCGTCTTCGCGCTGATCCTCGGCGCGCTGATGATCCCGCCCCAGATCGTGATCGTCCCCAACTACCTGCTCTTCGCCGAGCTGGGCTTGATCAACACCTACTGGGCCCTGATCCTCCCGCATATCCCCACGGCGATCGGCACGTTCTTGATGCGACAGGCGTTCCTGGCACTCCCGCGCGAGATCCTGGACGCCGCCCGCGTGGACGGCGCCGGCCATCTGCGGACGCTCTGTACGATCATGATCCCGCTCTCGATGCCGGTCCTGGTGACGTTCGGTCTGCTGGCGACGCAGGACGTCTGGAACGACTTCCTCTGGCCGCTCATCATCACTAATACTGAGAACATGCGCACGCTCCCGATTGGCATCTCACGGCTGCGCGATCAGGAAGGGAACATCGACTGGGGCGTCGTGATGGCTGGCGTGATCTACGTCATCGCACCGCTCCTGGCCGTCTTCTTCTGGGCACAGCGCCACATCGTGGAAGGGATCGCCGCCGGCGCCGTCAAGGGGTGAGTCGGCGCGGCACCTCGCAAGATCATCGTGTTCGTCGATCCGTGTGTAGTCTGGTTCGCTCGCACTCTGGGAGGAAAGCATCGTGCACCGAATGACGCGCCGCAACCTGCTCGGGGTCCTGGCCGGCACGGCCGGGATGGCCCTGTTGAGCGCCTGTGGATCCCAACAGCCGGCCGCGAAACCCGCCGAGCCGGCTAAGCCCGCCGAGCCCGCGAAGCCGGCCGAGTCCAAGCCGGCCCAGCCCGCGGCGCAGCCCGCCGCTACCACTGCCCCGGCCAAGCCGGCGGAGGCCGCGAAGCCAGCCGAGGCCGCGAAGCCGACCGCCGCGCCGGCCGTGGCGACCGGCTCGCAGATCAAAGTCGTCCTCTGGAGCTCGTTCACCGGCGTCAACGGCGATGCCCAACAGGCGATGGTCGACCGGTTCAACCAGAGCCAGAAGGACATCGTGGTCGAGAACCAGTTCCAGGGCAGCTACGAAGAGACCGGCCAGAAGCTGACCGCTGCGCTCCAGGCGAGGACCGCGCCGGAGATCTCGATCCTGTCCGACGTCTGGTGGTTCAAGTTCTACCTGAACAAGGCGATCATCCCGCTGGACGACCTGCTGAAGGCGAACAACGTCGACAAGGGCGACTACGTGGACGCCTTCGTCAACGAGGGCACCCGGAAGGGGCAGTTGATGTGGCTGCCATTCGCCCGGAGCACGCCGCTGTTCTACTA